>Ga0209430_1000280_pt1 | contig 57843 bp, 59 predicted proteins | sample BarGraIncub1133A_FD_184504 | JGI IMG/M metagenome (GOLD analysis project Ga0209430, IMG submission 184504) | Arctic peat soil microbial communities from Barrow, Alaska - Barrow Graham LP Incubations 11-33A (SPAdes) (version 2) | ecosystem: Environmental > Terrestrial > Soil > Wetlands > Peat... | reverse complement strand
ATTTTAAGGAGGAATTATGGTTGCATTCGGTATTGTTCCGGATATACAAATAAAACTCATCAATAAAAGAAACTGTCATTTCATTTATCGGCATGTCGGAAAGGTTATACCGCTGCTTCATAAACTCAGCCAGCCGTTCGCGTGTAAGAAGATAGCGGGTATAAGTTCTATGGGTAGAGGTCGTTCCGACTTTCAATTTGTATTGGTCGTTATACTTGTCGAAAAACGATATAATTGTTTGTTCCTGTTCCTCAAGCCCCAGAAAAATGTTTCTTAGCCTTTCAGGGGTCACATGCCCGTCAATGCTCATAAATTTGTTATAATGCACGTTTAGCGATGAACGGATGTTTTCAAGTAACCGGTTCAGGTTTCTCGCTTCGGCAACCAAGCCTTTTACCCGTTCATTTTTACTGTCCCACTGTTCGGGTTGTACAAGCAACTTACTACTAAATTGGGAACGGATACCATTAATCGTTATACGAACCATAATCACTACTCTGCCGTCTTTTTTCGGCTCATTCCTTTTGATGTAAAAAAGGACATTGAATGTGCTCCTCATACTGTTACATTTTTAATGTTTCAAAACTAAGTTATTGAACATGTAACAGGGCGAGTCTTTCTATGACAATGTGCGACTTTTCAGGGACTTATGACAGAAATCGGTACGATTTTTACTTTTCGATTCACCGTACCGATTTAGTACCGAGTTTATCGTTAAAGTTGGCTTTTCTTTGTCTTTTGGTTGGCATTAATAAGAAAGAAAAAAGCCCTCTAAACGTTGAATTTAGAAGGCTTTTCCTGATTTGTCGGTAAAGTGTCTTTTACCTTTTGTGACCCAGCTGGGATTCGAACCCAGGACCCCATCCTTAAAAGGGATGTGCTCTACCTGCTGAGCTACTGAGTCATCCTTATTGTGCTTTTGTTTTTCAAAAGCGGTTGCAAAAATATACATTTATTCTTTATTGCCAAGGAAAAATACATTTAATTCAGATTAAACATTTTCATACTTTCGCCAATAATTTTTTGATTCGCATAATCATACGGAACTTAATCCGTTCATAGAAATAAAGTAAACGCATGAACATACAAATGGTTGATATACTGGGTCAGTATGAAAAAATAAAGACTGAAATCGACACCCAAATAAGCGAAGTGATCCGCTCTTCCGTTTTCGTAAAAGGAGGAAAAGTCGTTGAATTTGAAGAAAATCTGAAAAAATATTTGAACGTTGGCCATGTAATTGCCTGCGGAAACGGAACAGATGCACTTCAAATAGCCTTAATGGCACTCGGATTAAACGAAGGCGATGAAGTAATCACAGCTCCCTTTACTTTTGTGGCAACACTCGAAGTAATGGCTTTGCTGAAGCTCAAGCCTATTTTGGCCGATGTTGATGAAAGCACATTTAATATCAGACCAGAACTTGTTTCTAAGTGCATCACCAATAAAACCAAAGGCATCATTCCTGTTCATTTATATGGCCAGTGCGCCAATCTGGAGTCGATCAGCGAAATCGCAGGCAACCATCAGCTTTTTGTTATTGAAGATGCTTGCCAGGCACTTGGTACCGACTACCTGTTTAAGGATGGTCGCATTGCCAAAGCCGGAACTATTGGTGATATTGCGTGCAACTCATTCTTTCCGACGAAAAACCTTGGAGCATTTGGCGATGGCGGCGCTTTGTTTACCAACAATGATGAATTGGCTCAGCAGATGCGTTCAATTGCCAATCATGGCATGAGCAAACGGTATTATTATCACCAAATTGGGATGAATTCGCGGTTGGATGCAATTCAGGCGGCCATTTTAGATGTCAAACTGAATTACCTCGACCAATTTGTAAAAGCAAGACAATCAGCAGCAGCATTTTACGATCTTGAATTGGCAAATATTCAGGAAATAATTCTGCCTGCCAGAGTTCCGTACAGCACACACAGCTTTCACCAATACACCATTAAAGTTCCCGGCAAGCGTGACGAGCTTCAGAAATTTCTTCATTCCAAAGGCATTCCGAGCATGATTTATTATCCGCTGCCACTGCACCTTCAGGAAGCTTATCATTATTTAGGCTATAAAAAGGGCGATTTTCCGGTATCAGAAAAACTTTCGGAACAAGTATTATCTTTGCCAATGCACACCGAATTGACCGAAGAGCAACTAACTTATATCGTCTCGGCCATTCGTTCATTTTTCAGCTAATGGAAACAGTTTATTTTGCACACGAAACCGCTGTAATTGATCATGATTGCACAATTGGCGAAGGAACCAAAATCTGGCATTTCTCACATATTATGTCGGGTTGTATCATTGGCAATCAATGTTCAATCGGCCAAAACGTGGTTATTTCTCCTGAAGTCAGGATTGGCAACCGGGTAAAAATCCAGAACAATGTTTCGGTTTATACCGGCGTGATCTGCGAAGACGATGTTTTTCTGGGACCATCAGCCGTATTCACGAATGTAATCAATCCACGGAGTGCTATCATCCGAAAAAATGAATACAAACCTACTTTGGTTCAGAAAGGCGCCACCATTGGAGCCAATGCGACAATTATTTGCGGTATTACAATTGGCCGGTTCGCCTTTGTTGGTGCCGGTGCGGTTGTAACCAAAAATATTCCCGATTATGCTTTAGTGATTGGAAACCCTGCCCGTCAATCCGGGTGGATGAGCGAATACGGTCATAAATTAAAATTCAATCCTGAAGGAATAGCTGTTTGTCCTGAAAGTCAGGAACAATACCGCTTAGAAAATGGTAAAGTATCAAAATCAATTGATTAAAATCTATTATGACATCTGAAAAAAAAATACGTTTTGCTATTGTCGGACAAGGACATATCGGCAAACGCCATGCAGAAATGATTCTTCGGAATCCGCAGTCGGAGTTGGTTGCTGTTTGCGATATCCGTACTCCGGAAGAATGCAAAATTTCGTATTCGGGAGTTCACTTTTACAATTCAATCGACGAGTTGCTTGAAAATGAAGCCAATCTGGATGTTCTAAATATCTGTACACCAAACGGATTACATGCTGAAATGGCGCTCAAAGCGCTCGAAAAAGGTCTGCATGTGGTCATTGAAAAGCCAATGGCATTGACCAAAGCTGATGCTGAAAGAGTAGTTTTCAAATCGCTGGAAAAACACCGAAATGTATTCTGTGTAATGCAAAACCGCTACTCTCCCCCATCGGTTTGGCTGAAAAGCGTAATGGATCAAAACATTCTTGGACGTTTGTTCCATATTCAGATTAACTGTTACTGGAATCGTGATGATCGCTATTATACCCATCAAAACTGGCATGGCGACGGACAATTGGATGGTGGCACTTTGTTTACACAGTTTTCGCATTTCATCGACATTATGTACTGGCTGTTTGGCGACATTAAGAACATCAGCGGGCAATTCAGAGATTTTAACCACCAGACTTTAACAGATTTTGAAGATACGGGCATCGTTAATTTCGAGTTTGTAAATGAAGGAATTGGCACATTGAATTATTCAACAGCCATTTACAACGAAAATCTGGAAAGCAGCATGACCATTATCGGTGAGAAGGGAACCATCAAAGTAGCGGGACAATACATGAATGAAGTGGATTACTGCAACATTAAAGATTATAAAATGCCTGAACTTGAAGCCAGTGCACCGCCCAATGATTACGGATTGTACAAGGGATCGGCCCAAAACCATCATCTGGTCATTCAAAATGTGGTGGACACGTTAAGCGGGAACTCGCCCATCAGCACCAATGCTCTGGAAGGGATGAAAATTGTGGATATCATCGAACGTATCTATGTCGTAAGAGATCAGGTATGGAAAAAATAATTCCGGCACAAACCTATTTTTGGCACGCAGTTTACGTCAAATCAAGAACTGAAAAAAAGGCACAGGCTGAACTTCAGTTTATGGAAATTGAGACATTCCTTCCACTTCAGCGCAAGTTAAGGCAATGGAGCGACCGAAAAAAATGGGTTGAAACGCCTTTGATTTCAGGTTATCTGTTTGTAAAGGTCAGCCGGAAAGAATACGATAAGGTATTGCAATCGAATTACACGGTTTGTTATGTCAGGTTTGAAGGGAAAGCCGCCATTATACCTGATAACCAAATAGAATACCTGAAATTGATGCTAAAACAGGACAATTCGGAAATTGAAATCACCAGGGAAAAACCGAAACCCGGTCAAATGATTGAAGTAGTGGCCGGACCTTTCATCGGGCTTAAAGGAAAGCTTCAGAAAATCAGGGGTAAAAACAAAGTTGCCATCGAACTCGAACAATTAGGCTGTTCAGCGATGGTCGAAATCCTTGCCGAAGATATTATAAGTATAAAAGCCTAAAACAGTCTCACCATTGTTACCTACTTTTGAAACCTGCTGATTTCTAAACATCAGCCTGCGGACAAAGTAATATGGAAATAGCCCAACTTGTTGATCAAGCGATTCATGCATCTTTGCTGGCCGGTGAAAAAATCATGAAAGTTTACACTTCCAATGATTTCGAAATCGTCTGGAAAAATGATTTAAGTCCGTTGACCAAAGCCGACCGTGACGCACACCTTCAGATTTTAGAAATTCTTGAACCTACACAAATTCCAATTCTGAGCGAAGAGGGAATTCATCTTATTTATGATGAAAGAAAACGCTGGAACAACTTCTGGCTGGTCGATCCGCTCGATGGAACCAAAGAATTTATCAGACGGAATGACGAATTTACTGTCAACATTGCCTTGATTCATAATTGTCATCCAGTTGCCGGTGTAATTTATGTTCCGGTAACTGGAGTTCTATATGCCGGAATTCCCGGAATTGGAAGCTACAAACTTTTAAATCCCGATGAAAATTGCACATTTCAGACCATGCAACTTTCAGGAATTAAACTCCCGCAGGAAACCAAACAAAATGAATTTGTTATTGTAACAAGCAGGTCGCATAAGAATCAGGAAACCGAAGCCTTTATCGAAAATCTCCGGAAAGAACATGGAGCAATTCAGGTAATTAGCAAAGGAAGTTCACTGAAAATTTGCATGATAGCCGAAGGAACCGCCAATATGTATCCAAAATTAGGACCAACCATGGAATGGGATACCGCAGCAGGACATGCAATTGTAAAAGCCTCAGGGAAAAACGTTTATCAAACTGATCAGAAAACTGAATTACAATATAACAAAGAAAATTTATTGAATCCACACTTTTTCGTTTTATGATACTACCCGGCTTTGAGTATTAGTACTACTTAATGGAAGAGATGAAAGGATTATTTTAGCCGACTTAAATTACAAATCGAAATTGAAACAAATGACAGAATATAGTCTTTCACATTTAAAAGAGCTGGAGGCCGAAGCAATCCACATTATCCGCGAAGTAGCCGCCGAATTTGAAAATCCGGTGATGCTTTATTCCATCGGAAAAGATTCATCGGTAATGGTTCGTCTGGCCGAAAAAGCCTTTTACCCCGGAAAAGTTCCGTTTCCGCTGATGCACATCGACTCGAAATGGAAATTCAAGGAAATGGTTGAGTTCCGCGACAATTACGTCAGGGAAAATGGCTGGAACCTGATCGTTCATTACAACAAGGCTGCTTTCGAAGCAGGTGTTGGACCATTTACTCACGGAAGTAAAGTGCATACAGATGTGATGAAAACCCAGGCTTTGCTTGAAGGACTTGACAAATATAAATTTGACGCTGCCTTTGGTGGAGCCCGTCGCGACGAAGAGAAATCGCGCGCAAAAGAACGTATCTTTTCGTTTCGCGATAAATTTCACCAGTGGGACCCCAAAAACCAACGCCCTGAATTGTGGGATATTTACAATGCCCGTGTTCACAAAGGCGAATCCATCCGCGTATTTCCTATTTCTAACTGGACCGAACTCGACGTTTGGCAATATATCCGTCTCGAAAAAATCCCGATTGTACCACTCTATTTCGCAAAAGAACGTCCGGTAGTAAACCAGGATGGTAATCTGATCATGGTTGACGACGACCGGATGCCGAAAGAAATAGCCGCAAAAGCTGAGATGAAAATGGTCCGTTTCCGCACATTGGGCTGTTATCCTTTGACCGGAGCAATAGAATCGGAAGCCAATACCATCGAAAAAATTGTGGAAGAAATGATGACAGTTACGGTTTCGGAGCGCACAACCCGTGTGATTGACTTCGACCAGGATGGATCGATGGAACAGAAAAAGAGAGAAGGATATTTTTAGCCCCCTCCAAACCTCCCCCGAAGGGGAGGCTAAAAAACGCAATAAATACAGATACAAATAATGAATACAGATAAACTTCAAAATACAGACAAACTTCCCCCCATCGGGGGGATTGAGGGGGGCCTCAACATCAACGCTTACCTCAATCAGGATGAAAACAAAGACCTGCTTCGTCTCCTTACTGCCGGTTCTGTTGACGATGGTAAATCAACACTTATTGGCCGTTTGCTGTTCGACAGCAAGAAAATATACGAAGACCAGCTATCGGCACTCGAACGCGACAGCAAACGGGTTGGACACGCCGGCGAGGAAATAGACTACGCTCTCCTACTCGACGGTTTAAAAGCCGAACGTGAGCAGGGAATTACCATCGACGTAGCTTACCGCTATTTTTCAACCAACAAGCGGAAATTCATCATTGCCGATACTCCCGGACATACACAATATACCCGAAACATGGTAACTGGCGCATCAACCGCCAACCTTGCCATAATCCTGATTGACGCCACTAAAGGAGTAATTACCCAAACACGCCGCCATACATTTCTGGTTTCGTTGCTGGGCATCAAACACGTGGTTCTGGCTGTCAACAAAATGGATTTGGTGAATTACGACCAGAAAGTGTTTGATGAAATTTGTGCTGAATACAAAGCTTTTATCACTCAGTTGGATGTTCCGGATGTGAACTTTATTCCGATTGCAGCATTGAAAGGTGAAAACGTAGTAGAACCAACCACACTGATGCCTTGGTATCACGGCAAAAGTATGCTCGAATTCCTCGAATCGATACACATCAGCAGCGACCGCAACTTCGACGACATGCGTTTCCCGGTTCAGTATGTACTTCGTCCCGATCTCGATTTCCGAGGATTTTCGGCTCGTGTAGCTTCAGGAATTATCCGGAAAGGCGAAAAAATAATGGTATTACCATCAAGGAAAACTTCCAGAATAAAAGAAATTATAACCTACGACGGAAATCTGGACGAGGCTTTCCCGCCGCAATCGGTAACTATTACTCTCGAAGATGAGATTGATATTTCGCGTGGCGATATGATCGTTTATCCGGATAATCTTCCACGCATTGAGCGCCATTTCGAGGCTATGCTGGTTTGGATGGATGAGAAACCAATGAACCCAACTGCGCAGCTGTTTATCAAGCACGCCAACAATACCACCAGGGTTAGGTTCGACAAAATTCAGTATAAAGTAGATGTCAATTCTCTTCAGAAATCATCGATCGACCATTTCGAGTTGAATGAAATAGGACGAGTAGTCTTGACGACCAACAAGGCTATTTTCTTCGATCCATACAAGAAAAACCGCAGCACCGGCTCATTTATCCTGATTGATCCAATAACGAACAACACCGTTGCTGTTGGGATGATCATCGACAAACTGAATGCTGAAGATCTTCCTTCGAGAATAGTTGACGAAAAAACGCTGGAAGCCAACAAACTCCGCATTCACAAAGGCGAATGCCTGATTACGGAAGCTCAGCGCCAGAAACGTTACAATCAACAGGGAACTACTTTGTGGATCACCGGATTGCATGGATCAGGTAAAAATGAGCTGGCTTTTACGCTCGAAAAAGAACTTTTCGATGCAGGAGCGACAGTGGTTTTACTCGATGGAAGTTCAATCCGTTCGGGACTTTCGAACGAGTTGGATTTTTCACCTGCCGATCGTGCTGAACATCTGCGCCGTGTGGCACATATCAGCAAATTGCTGAACGATCAGGGAATCATCACCATTTGTTCGTTTATTTCTCCTGACGAAAATATCCGCAAGCAAGTGGTTCAGATCATTGGCGAAGACAGGTTTAAGCTCATCCACATGGATGCCAGCCTTGAATTTTGCAAAAAGAACAAACCCGAATTGTACCAAAGATTTGAAGAGGGATTAATTGAAAACCTTCCCGGAGCAGACTTGCAATTTATAGTTCCTGAAAATCCAACGCTGGTTTTGAAACCCGAAAACAGGGCACAAAACGCCTGGATCATCATGGAATATCTGGCCGACAGCAAGATTTTCCCGATTGTTTAGAGAAGAAGATTTTACTTCTCCTCAACCCATTCCAAAATATCACCAGGCTGGCACTGCAACTCTTTACAAATTGTTTCGAGTGTGCTGAACCTGATTGCTTTGGCCTTACCAGTCTTTAATATCGAAAGGTTTGCGGTGGTGATATTTACTCGCTCCGAAAGTTCATTCAACGAAATCTTCCGCCTGGCCATCATTACATCTAAATTTACAATTATGGGCATATCGTCGGTTTTTAGATGGTTAGTTCCTGTTCTTCTTTTAGAACCAATGCTTTCGAAAGGATTTCGGCTATCAGTAATACAACTATTCCAAGCAAGAGCCAGAGAGGATCAACAAAGCCAACAACTATATTATATTCAGAAAAAGCGAATAACGAACAATTACTTTGATGAATAAAATAACTGAAAAGTACGCTCCCAAAATAGACAATCAGTAATTCAATACTTAGCCATCTTAGTAAACGGATACTTTTTCTTTCGAAAATGAACTCCTTTTCAATCAATCCAATTAGTCGATAAAAATGAATTGGAATAAGAATAAAAACAATACAGATAAAAACAGCCAGTAAGCTTATAAAGACTTCTGAAACTATTGGTAATGAGTTGGATTTTGGCACTAAAACAATCATCTCCGAATATTTTGCTTTGATAAACTTATTTGTTTTCAGATTAACCAGAGAATCAGGATAACTTGAAAATCCTTTTTTTGACTTTACAAAAAAGCTATAACTTTCAACCGGTTTATGACCGATTACATCACCCCATTTATTATGCACTTCCGATTGAGTTGCATCGGAAAATCCCATCTGAAAATCATCCCAACCATCGTAAAAATAAGCAACAATCATAAAACTATAAGTTAAACCAGCCAGAATAGCCAGAACGCTTAGTTTTTTTGTTTTGAAATAAGTCCACATCGTGTTAAAGTTTAAGATTTGAGGTATTCAAATATACAACTTATTTGCTGCAAAACAACTTTTATTTATCGTTTTTCGATAAATTTTTATTGAAACAGTTATCACAGACCCCTGACAGGGTTTCAAACCCTGTCAGGGGTGGCACAGCCGAGCCGGAAACTTCGGTGTGAATAAATTGAATATAGCTTCATAAATATTTTTCCAATTTATTTTTATTTCTGCTTTTTATTTGTTAAATTGGTACAGGTTTTTTTCTTATTCATCAGAAACATACAACCGATAGAATATCGCCTTTGTTTCCAAGGCGAAAATGGCATTGAAAATAGCGCTTGCAAATTTTCACAGGTGTAAAAAATGTGTTTACGGAACTTCGGAAAAATTTCAAAAAGTGAAATTGGGCAGGTTGGAGCCTTTGTGAAATTTCACAAGGCAAAATGGAGCCGATAGGTGCCTTTGTAAAATTTCAGAAGGCAAAATGGAAGCAGTTGGTGCTTCGGAAAAATTTCAGAAGGTTAAAATTGGTCGGGTTGGTGTTTTAGAAATTTTTCAACAGGAAACATTGAAAACACACGGTGCAACCATTGGCATTACCGACATGATGACCGGGCTCGAAACCGCCAACACCGAGTTAAGCGCCCTGTACCAAACGCGCAACGAGCAGGTTTCATCCCTCGATGGTCCTTCGGCCAGTAGCCTGAAATCGGCCACCTCCAAAAGCTACGAACAGTTTTGCATTGCCGTGGAACAAGCAGCCACTTATACTCCTTCAGATATTCTCAGCGCCCTGTTCAATCAAATGGACGAGCTGCGTAAAAAGTACGCCCGTCTGGACCACAAAAAAGACAAGGAAGAAGAAGCAAGCCCGGTTGCAGCCGAATAAAACAGCAACCCGAACTATTTTAACAATTCCCGACAGGTTAAAGCCCTGTCGGGAATTGTTTTTTAATGACAGTTGATTTATAGACCGATACATAGATGACTAATGGCACAACTCTCCAATTGATTAAGTTGGATTTCTGAAACTATTATTCTATGTTTGTAAGGCTGGTCAGTTATGTTTTATTCGATCAAATGAATTTACCTGAAATGAAACACAAATTACACCACTATACAATTTAACTCTATCAAGGTAATGTCGATATATTTACAAGTTTGGGGTTATATCGGTGTTGGTTGCAATTATAAGACTCTGTTAACACAAAAAATCGATATAAGAATATGGAACAGGTACAAGAGATTTTAAAAATATTATCTGAGATAAAAGAAACTTTAGATTCAAAAAACAGAGACGAAGTTTATAGTTCGACGACTAATGTTCAATCAATTTTTGATAGGTTTTACTCAAAAGAATCTCCATTTATAAAGGACTTGTCTTATGTGAGAGAAAAAGCCTATGTATTTGTGCTTCAAAAAACTGACGAACCTGCTATCGGGCCAGATTTATCTTATATTAAGATTTTTTATAATCATCTTTTGGAATCTTTAATAAAAGAAATTGAGAGACTTGGGACACCTTCTAAAAATGACATAAGTATCGATAATTCGATTAGAGTAAATGTAAATCAACAACAGACGCAGGAACAATTACTAACAGCTCAATTTTCGATTTTTTTAGAATTTATTAAAGATGATATTACACAAAGACAATATAAAGAATTAATTGAGATTGTTAAAAATGAGCAGATTATTGAGAATGCTAAACCTAAAATTATTGCGAAATTGAAAAGTTTTGGGGAAAATGTTTGTTCAAATATTATAGCGAACATATTGACAAATCCTTCAATCTGGAATTCAATGATAGGATAAAAAACTGCAACCAATAAATAGGACTTCATATGGCACGCAGTGCCCAGCATGAAGTCTGGGTTGCACTATTCATCCTCATTTGAAGGACATAATTGACGACTAACTAATCGGTAATGCCTTAAAAGTGTCTGAGCCGTATGCGGTGAAAGTCTCACATACGGTTCTTAGGGGGCGTAAGCTACCCGGTTATGCAATTTTGACATCGACAAATACAATTCTATTGAGATGGAAAACAATGAAATTACCTTTATTCAAAATCCAAGACTAGACTATTTGTTTGGAATTATGGGAGGCGAACCGATACCTCCAAAGCATGACCAATTCAAACCAATTGCAGGCTATTCTATTGATGAAAATGGGAATGAGGAAATATTGACTAATCTTTACGAAAAGAAACCTGGTAAAAATGCAGTTATTGAATTTGAAACAAAGTTAAAAAAAATAGCTTCAAGCTACTTTGATGAAGAAAACATTATAAAAAAGCCAGATAAAGTTGAAGTCATCTTATCCATTAACATACAAAAAGACAGGTATTACGATGTTGATATAGATAACCTTTCAAAATCAGTACTCGATGGATTAAAAGGCGTTGCTTTTGAAGACGATTCGCTTGTGGCAAGTCTTATTGTCAAGAAAAATATACATCCAATGAATATTAATGGGATTTTTATTGGAATAACTAAAATTAGACCTGACAATTTAGGTTATGGTGAAGGAATAAAACTTTATACTGATAAAAAATAAAAAACTGCATACAATAAATAGGACTTCATTTGGCACGCAATGTCCAGCATGAAGTCTCGGTTGCACTATTCATCCGCCTTTTGGAGGACATCCCTGCTGCAGCGTCCCGATTTTTCTATGGATTTATCAATGGTTTGTGGGATTTTTCTGATTGGCCGTTATAGTCGTTGTGTGTTGAAGCAGTTCGACGAATACTTCTGTAATAGAACAAAACAGAGAAGATATTTAGCAAAAGAATCATGTAAACAAATTACTATATTTATATCAAATAAAAACAGCAATAATAGCCGGAGTGCACTTCACCGGGACAGCCTTAAAAGAGCCTGAGCCGTATGCGGTGAAAGTCGCACATACGGTTCTTTGGGGGCGTAAGCTACCCGGTTGGCCAATTATAAGTGCGTTAAACATTAAAATCAACGACATGAAAAAGTATTTATTAATTTTATCAATTATCTTCTTAACATCCTGTGCAACACATTATGGAATTAGTGGTTTTCGAGGTGGTTACTCTGAAATAAAGATTGATGAACACACCTATGATGTGAGTTTTAAGGGTAATGGATATACTTCCGGAGAACAGATCAAAAGGTATTTTCTTTATCGCTGTTCAGAAATCACCTTAAATCAAGGTGGTAAATATTTTATCATATTTGACAAGGATATTGGAAGTAAAAATTATTCCACTTCTATCAATGGGTCTGTCGATGCTTATGGAAATATCAATGCGACAACTAATACTATAACAAAATCATACGGTTCAGGAACCATTAAAATTTTTAGTGAGAAACCAATTAATTATGATGGGATAGTTTATGATGCTCAAGAACTGAAAACCTCACTAGAGCCGTACATAAAAAGAAAACAAAATTCCTTATTCTAAAAAATGAAGCTATTTAATTCTGAAATGTTAAGTTTTTGGGGAAAGTTGTGTACAAGGCTAAATCCATCCAGACAGGTAATTTTATATAATAACATGATGAAATATAAATTTATAATCGTTTCAATTTTAATACCCTGCTCTTCCGGATATGCTCAATAGTTTGCGACCGCTGGTGCTGATTTGCAATCAGCACCTCTTAACTGCGGATTTGTGATCCGTTTCGGTGCAACAACAAACTACCCAGCAAATTTCAGTTGAAGTCTGGATTGCACGTAATCCCCATGTAATGGAGCTACTGGATTTTTACAATTAAAAAATGTTAGTGGATTTGTGAAAAGTTTAAAATATTGTAAATTGCATTACGCAATTAATAAACCCCATGAGCAGCATAAAACTATTTGAAAGCAAAAAAATCCGTTCTGAATGGAATGAGTCGGAACAAAAATGGTATTTCGCAATAATTGATGTAATCGAAGTTCTTACAGAAAGTAATAATCCGCGAAGATATTGGAGTGACCTTAAAAGGAAACTGAACGCAGAAGGATTTTCTCAGTTGTACGAAATTATCGTACAACTGAAAATGATTTCCTCTGACGGCAAAAGATATGTAACTGATTGTGCTGATGCAAAAGGACTTTTGCGTATTATACAATCCATTCCATCACCGAAAGCAGAACCTTTTAAGCAATGGTTGGCTCAAGTAGGTTCTGACAGATTAGACGAAATTGAAAATCCTGAATTAGCCACACAGCGAACACGTGAACTATACAAACTTAAAGGTTATCCTGATGACTGGATTGAGAAACGGATGCGAAGCATCGCCATTCGAGAGGAATTGACAGAAGAATGGAAAAACAGAGGTGTAAAAGAACAAATAGAATATTCCATACTCACAGCAGAGATTTCAAAAGCAACTTTCGGCCTGACACCTTCAGAGTATAAAAAAGTCAAAGGACTGAAAAGCCAGAACCTGCGTGATCACATGACCGACCTTGAATTAATATTTTCAATGCTTGGGGAAGCATCCACGACAAAAGTAACCAGGGCTAAAAATGCGAAAGGGTTTATTGAGAATAAAGTAGCTGCTCGAATTGGGGGAAGAATAGCTGGAAATGCTTTAAAGGAATTAGAGAAAGAAAGTGGTGAAAAGGTGATTACTTCAGAAAACTATTTACCAGAAAAAAAGAAATCGGAAGAATTAAAAAAAGGAAAAGAGGAATAGCACATTCCTGTTCCTCCGGATATGCAAAAGATGTCAATCGCTTTGCAATCTGCACCTCTTAACTGCGGACCTGATTCGTTTCAATGCAACGCAACCGTGCTTCAGCAAACACAGCAACCCTTTCTTACACCTTCCCCAACACCTTCAACGCTTCTTTCACATGCTGATCGGGTGATAGCTGCGATTTAAAAACCTTTACCAACCGGCCATCAGGATCGAAAATATAGGTTACTCTTCCGGGCAAAAGACCAAACAAATTGGTTGGAACTCCGAATAGTTTGCGCAACTCGTTGTCGGTATCAGAAAGCAATGAAAAAGGCAAGCGATATTTGGCCTTGAATTTTGCATGTGAGTCAGGGTTATCGCTGCTTATTCCATAAACAATAGCACCTGCATCCACCAAATCATGAAAGGAATCGCGAAAACTACAGGCTTCTTTCACGCAACCAGGTGTATCGTCTTTGGGATAAAAATAGAGAATCAGGTACTTTCCTTTTAATGAGGCAATATCAACAGGATGATGATTCTCATCGTTCAGGATAAAATGCGGAAGTTGATCTCCCGGATGTAGCTTACTATCTGCCATTTTGATATAAGATTCTGTTAATTGAATACTATAAAAAATCTTTGAGCGCTATTGTGATATCGTCCACCTGCTGCACCCCTATTCCGCTCCAATGTATTTTTCCATCCTGAAACAATACAATGGCTGGAATATTCTGAATTTTACAACTTGTGGCAATATCGGGGTAATGATCAACATTCACTTTTACAATGCGCACATGTTTCTTGTATTGATCCTTGACTTCCTTTAATATTGGGGGCATTAAGCGACATGGAACGCACCATTCGGCATAAAAATCGACTAAGACAGGTCTGGCGGACTTTACTATATGATAAAATCTTCTACTCATGTTTATTAGCCCTTCCCCAAATTAAAACTTCAGGTATATCATCCGATAAATGGCCCTTTATTTTGAATCTACCAATTCTATTTTTTAGCATTTCTTAAGATTTGAAATAGAAACAAAAGTATGGTTGATTGGTTCGGGGCAGACCAATAGAAAAAAGAATTACACATAGATAAATTTGATATCCAGCGCACTATGATTGCAAAATAAGAGTAAAACTATTTTATAAATTCCTGCCTGATTGGATTAAAGCTGTCGATCAATCTGGCTCTTGGAGTAAGCAGGCGGATGGTGTGTTTTTGACCTGAAACAGCTGCAAACATGTCGCCTGCTTTAAGATGCTGGTCAGGTTCGCCTTCACAGTAAAAAATAATTTCACCTTCGGCAACATAGCTGGTTTGCTCGTGCGGATGCGAGTGAAAAGGTTCGGCTTCGGCCCATGGACCATCTGTAAAATCGACGATAACCGTCATTAAGTTCGAAGTATAAATAATACGCCTTTCTAAACCGTCGCGGACGATTTCAGGAGTGCTTTCATTGAATTTTACAACTGACATATTCTGATTTTATTTACAATTTGGATATTTACAATTTACTATTTAAATGGTCAATGGTAAATAGTTAAATAGTCAATGGTTAAATTATTTCATCGCCTTCTTTATCTGCTTTGCGCTCAAATCTCCCTGAAAAACCAGTATTGAGTATTTCAAAACCAAGGGCTGATCGAAAGGAATTGAAACGGGTTGTCTTCCTGGATATACTGCATTCTGCATACTGGCCGATTTTCGCAAAATCCAATTGTCCGACGGAACCGTATTTTGAGGATTACTATAAATCACAACCCCACCCTTTTTTCCGTCTTTCAGAAACGAACCGTTTATTTTCATTGTGTTACCCGCGCTGATGGCGGTATTTATAGATTCGACCAATCCGCCTGCTCCCGTAAAACTAACATCGGCCGGTAATTTCAGCCGAACAGAAAATCCGCTGTAACCCTTTTCATCATTCGAACCTCCGAGACTTAACCGATCCACAAGAGCTTTCAGTTTGATTTCAAAATCAATGCGCCGATGATTACCCAATTTAGGATACATCGTAATGGTAGTTTTCTCCTGAAGATAGGCTTCTGAACCGTTTTTCCACAAAGGCGATTTCCATTCAACCGTGGTATTTAGATACCCAATTCCTTTTAGCAACTTGAATTCAATATCAGAAATCTTTTGCTGAAAATTTTTCAATTCCCAACCATCCGAAATCGGCTTACCATCAATCAAAATCTGGTGCCAGGCCCAAAATATGCCCCGGTGATGAAGGTGATCTGCCGGAAAATCTTCCGTCAACCTCGAATTATCGAGACCATAAAGCGGATGGAGGTAATTGCAACGGCTATATTCCCCATTCTTGTCTTTCGGACTTTTTTGATAAAAGAATATGCTGTCTGTTCCCTCCTTAAAAAGAAAGCCGCCATCTTTCACAACCATATTGATCTGAGCTTTCCCAACAAAAGAAAGAAAGATAAGAAGGGAAACATTTATTAGTTTTATCATTTTGGTAGTTTTATCGTTTCACAGATACGAAAAATACGAAAATAAAACTCTCTGAACAAATCAGGGAGTTTATATGAATGGAGTTAACCGAATTCGTTAAGAATATTTCGTTAAGAACAGAAAAAATGACTTTAGTACTATTGGTGTCCGGTAAAAAATATTCAATCTCATACAAACCAATAAAGGCAATTCATACACCTACAATGTCGCCCCGATGGGGCTTGGTTTTGATGTGTTCTAATTTTCTATCATATTATCGCTGCTACGCAGCTTCCACAAAAGCGACAGCGTCGCGATATTATGGTAGAAAATAAATTATAATAGCCAATAAAGCTACGTAGTAGCGACATTATTCTTGTCATTTTAACCGGACAACAATGATTTCAATGTTCCTTATTGACAGTTTGCTGAAAGGACTTTGACTAAACACTTTCTACCTACAGTTTTGGTTCCCAGCCTTTTTGGTATTCACGGTCCCAAAGTTTCATTCCGTCTTTGTCGAGAATGTGGCCATTTTCAGTATTCACATTGTACGATTTGCCAATCCGGTACGAAATATTTGCATAATGACACATCATTTGGCTGATAGCACCTTCTTCGATGGGTGAATTGAGCTTGCTTTCCTTTCCGCGGATGACATTGAAGAAATTAGCCACGTGGGCATCAGTCATATCGCCACCACCACCCAGGGCCGTTCCTGCTTCAGTTCCAGCCGATTTGCTGTCTTTCACTTTCTTGCCCATTCGGTCATAAAGCGAGTATCCTTCACGGTTAACAAAAACACTTCCTTCGCTTCCATAAATAATTGTCCCGCGATCACTGCCATAAGTGCTGTATCCGTTTCGGCTTTTTCCGTCCCATTTAATGATTTTATTTCCGGGGAAACGAAAAGTGGCATCCATGGTGTCGTACATTTCCCAGCCATCTTTCAGAAAATGGCGTTTGGCGGCTTCCACATCAATATGTTCAGGATATTTAACCTGCAAAGCCCAACGTGCAACATCAAGCTCGTGCGTAGCGTTGTTACCGGTTTCGGCAGTTCCCCAGTTCCATCCGTACCAGTGCCAGTTGTAATCCCAGGTATTGTCATTATAATCTATATGAGGTGCCGGACCCTGCCAAAGTTCCCAATCCAAACCTTCAGGAACCGGAGCTTTCTTAGGCACCGGGCTTTCACCACGTGTATTGATATAAAAAGCAACCGCTTTGTAAACATCGCCAATTGCTCCTTTGTGTATTTCTGAAATGATATCCTGCGATTCTTTGGCCGAACGCTGTTGGTTCCCCATTTGTACAACCTTTCCATATTTTTTCTGAAATGCAACAAGCAATTCACCTTCACGCGGATTGTGACTGCATGGTTTTTCAATGTAAACGTGTTTGCCAGCATTCATGGCCATCCATGTGGCCGGGGCATGCCAGTGGTCGGGAGCGGCCACAAAAATGGCATCAACACTTTTGTCGGCCCAAACCTCGTGGATATCGTTTACCAAAACTGCTTTACCAGAAACTTTTCCGTACAGATCTTTGCCTACCTTTTCGCGTTGTTTCTTCATTACATCGCAAATATAAGCCACATCCACATTGTTATTTTTATTCTGAAGTGAGTTATAATAGGCACTAACCCTGCGGCCACATCCCATTAGGGCAATGTTCAGCCGGTCGTTTGCACCAACAATTCGTGAATAACTTTTTGCACTGAAGCCCGAAGCGGCCCCTCCAATTGTAATTCCGGCAGCGCCAACTGCCACATTACGAATAAATTCCCTGCGATTTGTACTCATGATATTTGTTTAGTTTGTTAGTTGATTACTGCCAAAACACCTTTTACATAACCCATTGATTCGGCAAGTCCCGGAACCGGATCTTTTTCTTCCTTTTCGTATTCGAACGAAAGTATTCCTGAAAATTTCTTTTTAACAACTGTTCGAAGAAAACCTGGGACATCAATCACTCCGCGACCGATTTCGATTGGTTTTCCATTGCTATCCGAACTGGTCACATCTTTTATATGAATTTCAAAAATACGGTCAAAATAGTCTTTCAAATCAGCCGACGGATCGCGTTGAATGCGCTGAGTGTGGCCAATGTCAAGGCAAAGTCCCATTCTGGCATCCATATTTTTGATCAGAACGAATGCACTTTCACAACTTGGGTAAACCTTGTCGCCCGGGCCATGATTGTGAATGGCCAGCCTAATATTGTATTCCTTCACTTTCTTTTCTACATACGGCAACATCTCATGCTGCGGAACACCAATAATCATGTTCATGCCAGCTTTACGGGCATATTCAAAAGCGGCATCCGCTTCGGCTTCCGATTTCATATAGATTACGCCACCAGAACCAATTTCAACTCCGGCATCTTTGCATTTTTTTACTACTTCAGCAATTTCAGCATCGGTAGAAGTTAATTTCAGGTGAAAATCTTTTAACGAGATATGCTTGATATCCAGATGCTGACAAACAGCCAGTGCATCGTCAAGATTCATTTTCCGGAGCGTATAGGAAGCTAAACCCAGCCGAATGGGTAATGATTTGGCCTTTTTAGCCGGTGATGGAGCAGATTGGGAAATGTTGGGCAAAGCAACTGCGGCCATTCCCAGGCCTGAAAGTTTCAAGAAATTGCGTCGGTTTGATTGCATGATTTTATAATTTTCTGATTTTTAAACTTCTGAATTTAACCTGATCGTGATGGTATTGCAACATGATTGGAGCTTCTTTGACCATTCCAAAATTTTCAAATTCGGCATATTTACTTCGTGCCACCAGCGCTTTGAAAATATTCGAACCACGAACATATTCAACCACCTTCATTCCGTTCAGCCAATGTTCGATACGGTTATCGGGATAAACAACAATTCGCCCGATATTCCAATCATCGGCTGGTTTGGTAAAACGTTCCTGTTTATCAGCCGGAATCAGGTCGTAAAGCGAAGCCATAGTGCGGTTTCCAACAACTCCCATTTTGGCATCGGGGTGTCGTTTATCATCAAGAATCTGATATTCAAGACCGATTGAAGGACCACCGTTTCCAGTAAAATATTTTACGCCGCTGTTGGCACCTTTGGCAAAATTGAATTCAAACTGTAATTCGAAAGCTGAATATTTCTCATCTGAAACAATATCCCCACCTTCCACCGAAGCTTCCGGACGATCAGGAATAGACTCCAAACAACCATTTTCTACCTTCCATTGTTCCGAAGGGAACTTATTCATTGCTGCATCGTTCCATCCATTCGTGGTTTTTCCATCAAACAGCAATTTCCAACCTTGTTCTTTTTCTGCCTGACAAATTGTGTTGGGCAATAAATTCGCCACAAAAACATCAGGAGTTTCTGTGGCCATCATGTCAGTAGTTTTAATTCGGATATTTTTCCAGCGGATTTGCTTTCCCGGTGTGTCTTTTTCACCGATAGAATGAACCTGAAGAGCAATCAGGCCCGAAAGTGTCATATCATCAAGCACATAAGCCACCGGAATGCCGTTTAACCAGGTACGGATGCTATTTCCAACACACTCGATGCGGTAATGATTCCACTGACCAAGTTTAAAAGCTGGTTTTGCAATTGGATTTAATTCACCTGTATAAAGCCAACCACGACGGGCTTCATCGTAAATTCCGCCGCTCCAGGCACGGGTAGAAGGATCAACCTCGCATTGATAACCATGTACACGACCATTCAGGACTTCAGGTTTGCTGATGCTCCTGAACTGAATTCCGGAATTCATGTCATTGGCAACCAATAAGTCGAGTTCAAGAATAAAATCGCTGTAATCTTTATCGGTGGCAAGAAATGAATTGGGCGTATTTGAAACGGTAGTTCCCACAATTTCACCTTTTTCAACATGATATTTGGCTTGTCCGTTAAGTTGGTGCCAGCCGATCAAATCTTTCCCGTTAAAAAGCGATAGCCAGCCATCTTTTGTTTTTGCTGAAACTGCTGAAAAAATCAGCATGAATATTAGAATTGCCTGAACTTTTCTCATTACGATTTAGATTAGAATTATTGCAATTAAGCTCCCGCGTACGACAACGGATCAAAATTAGAAATTTAAACGAAGGATGAAACAATGTTCTTGAACAGAAAGATTTAGAATTGGATCCAACAATGACCTAGCCAATTCTTTTCCAACTAAAGTTTCGGTTTAAGTCTTTTTACTTTTTACTTTTGACTTGTTCCTTTTGAATTGTATTTATGAAATCTATCATCCTGATTGTTTATGCATTAATCTTATTTCTGATCGGAATATACTCGTTTCTGAAGATAAAAACTCCTTTTGACTATTTTCTGGCCGGAAAAAAAACGGGCGTTTGGCAAATCTCCGGAAGTTTGCTTGCAACCATACTGGGCGGATCGGCCATTCTTGGAACTATTGGATTAGCGGAGAGCCAGTCATGGGCTTCTTCATGGTATATTTTGGCTGCCAGTCTGGGTTTACTGGGGCTCCTTCCGATTGTCAGTAAGGTTTACGCAAAAGGAAAATTCACTTTGCCCGAACTGATTGGCCAGTATTACGGAGAATCGGCCAGAAAAGTAACTTCGCTGATTATCCCGGTTGCCTGGCTCGGAATTGTAGCTGCACAAATCATTGCAGGAGCCCAAATATTGGTTAGTTTTTTCAACATGACTTATTCCTCAGGTGTGTTTCTGACAGGCATTATTTTCATTGTCTATACTTATATCGGCGGGCAGGTTTCAGTAATGAAAACCGATTTGTTTCAGGCATTTTTCATTTTGGCCGGTGTAGTTCTGACTGCCATAATGATTCCGGCAAAACAACTTCCTGCACTACCCCATTTTACCGGCACATTTCCGTTTAACGATCATTTTTCGCCCTTCGATTTGTTCATTTTGATCCTCACATTTTCCAGCACTTTTGTGGTTGGTCCTGATATTTATTCCAGGGTATTTTGCGCCAAAGATTCAAAAACTGCTTTCCGGAGCGTTTTGATCGTAGCCCTGCTATTGATTCCGTTTGCATTTGTGCTTTCTTATGTTGGAATGTACGCGGCGACCTTTCATTCCGGCGTGCAAAACAGTTCCGCTTTGGTCAATCTTGCCGATGCTTATTTACCTGAATGGGCAACAGGGATTCTGGTGGCTGCACTGATTTCAGCTGTACTTTCCACCGCCTCCACCACTTTATTGACGACCTCAATGATTTTAAGCGAACTTTTCCACAAAGACATCAACAATCAGAAATCGTTCAGACAGACCAAGCTGTTTTTAATAGTTGTGGGTATTTTAAGCATACTTATTTCACTGAAAGTCACTTCCATCGTTTCATCGTTGTTACTGGCGCTTTCGTTTTATTCGGGAGCATTTATAATCCCAATGATAGCAGCACTTTTCAACCTGCCTTACAACAAACGATTTGGAATTGCTGCCATGATTTCAGGAGGTATTCTGGCTCTTTCAGGAAAAATAATGATGACTTTTTATCACCTCGAAGCTGGTGCATTTATCCTGATTTCAGGATTTATTGTAAATATACTGTTGCTTTTTTTACCTTTCGGGAAATACAAACAGGCTCAGGGAAAGGCAATTGAATAAGTAGTTGCAGTTATCAATCGCAAATACTGATGATCATCTGCTGAAATTTATACTTTTGATTTTCAACTTTTAATTCGACACTGATGAAAACCCAAATGCTTGTTCTCATTGATATTCAAAACGATTACTTCCCGGGAGGAAAAATGGAACTTCACCAAATGGAAGCCACTTCTGAAAATGCTGCGCAATTACTTTCTTTTTTCAGGAAAAATAATTGGCCAGTTGTTCATATTCAGCACATTTCAGTCAAGGCAGGAGCAAGTTTTTTTATTCCAGATAGCATTGGAGCTAAAATTCACTCTTCCGTTCATCCAATTCAAGATGAACCGGTTGTCCAGAAGAATTTTCCAAACAGCTTCAGACAAACCAATTTGCTTGAAATACTGAAAACTAAGGAAATAGATGAATTGGTTATCTGTGGAGCAATGAGCCATTTATGTATTGATACCACCACCCGTGCAGCATGTGATCTTGGATATCCAGTTACCTTGATTCACGATGCGTGTGCCACACGCGATTTGACATTTAACGGACAAGTTGTTGAAGCGCAAAAAGTGCAAACAGCCTATATGGCAGCACTTAACGGCTCGTTCGCGAAAGTAATTACTACATCAGAATTTCTTCAGGAAAAGTAATCGACCAATAACAAAAAAGGCAATAAAAAACCCGCCGGGTAAGGTGTGAGGTAATTTTCCGGCGGGGGTTAATAAAAAATCCTTTTAGCAAAAATAGCAGAAAATCATTGCGATTGAACCGACCTACCAACGATTTTACAAACAAAATACCCGGTTTTGGATTGAACCAACGTACAAATGAATTAACAAAAACCTGAAAAGCTTGTTTAAATTGGAAAACATTTAAAGTATGCTTCGGGATATACGCACCAATTACCAAAAATTTGAATTGACAGAAAAAAACGTTAGAAAAAACCCAATGAATCAGTTGAGTTTGTGGTTGCATGAGGCCATTGAAAGCAAGTCACCTGATCCAACAGCAATGGTTCTGTCAACAGTTGATGAAGAAGGAAATCCAGATTCGAGAGTGGTTCTTTTAAAGGAAATTGCCACGGAAGGGTTAATCTTTTTTACCAATTTCCACAGTAAAAAAGGGAAACAAATAGCTTTAAAACAACATGTTTCAGTTGTTTTTTTCTGGTCCGAATTCGAAAGACAAGTGCGAATTAAGGGAACAGCAGAAAAGATTAGCGAGGAAGAATCTAACGCGTATTTCAAATCCCGTCCACTCGAAAGTCAACTGGGTGCCTGGGCCTCGCCACAAAGCGAAATCATTGAAAACCGCCAGGTTCTCGATGATAATTATGCCCATTTTAAGCAACATTTTGAACTTCATGAAATAAAAAAACCACCTCATTGGGGTGGCTTCCTTATTCGTCCTGAATATTTTGAATTTTGGCAAGGACGATCGAACCGTTTGCACGACCGGATTGAATTCTGTTTATCCGATCATTCCTGGGTGATCCATAGGTTAGCTCCCTGACAATTAGCGGTTTTAGTTAACCTGAATTTCAGAAGTTGAATGCCTGAAACGGGTCAGAAATAAATCCAGCGTCCATAACGCTAATGAGGCGGTCAGAATCATGTAGGCAATTGGTGGAATGCCAGTAAACAAACCAGTTGCAGTTTGCCAAATATTGGAAACGCCTTTGGTATTTAGCTTCGGCAATGAATCAGCAATGGCCGACCAAAGGCCTGGCTTCTCAACCTGAGCGGTATCTGGTGCCGAAACAGTTATATAAACCAGCAGCAAAATAAAAGCAAGAATTAGAATAATCCAGACTTTTCGGCTGATAACAGGCTTGTAATCTTCAAGTAATGAGTGCTTTTTAACGACAGCTTCAGCCTGAATCCGTTCCATCACTTTCAGTGAAAATCCCTTTGAAGGTGAATCAATGCTGACACCCTTCATCAGTTGTTCGAATTGTTTATCCAGCTCGTTCATAATAGTGAATATATTTCTTCGTGTAACATTTCGTGCAAAATCGCATACATTCTTTTTCGCGCCCGATGAATCTTCACCTTTATATTACTGACACCGAGCCCGGTAATCATGCTTATTTCATCCATCGACTGACTTTCGTAATAATAGAGCGTGACCAAAACCTGATCGTCTTCAGGCAGTTTACCGAGTGCAAGATTCAAATACCGTTCCTGATCTTCCTTTTTTGTTTCGCTGAAATAATCGTACATTTTCATTTCATCCTGATCAGAAAACCGCTGATCTTCGAGCGATGAAAAATGGATTCTACGTTTCCTTAATTCGGAGATACAGGCGTTGTAAGTAATACTGTACAACCAAGTTGAAAATTTTGATTTGCCTTCGTAGGTTTCCAGTTTTTGATATGCCTTTACAAAGGTATCCTGCGCCATTTCCTCCGCATCTTCTGCATTCTTCAGTAATTTCAAAGCCAACGAATATACCATATTTTGATATCTTTCAACCAGTATCGAAAATGCCGAAACATCTCCTTTTCTGACAGCCTCAATATAGTATATGTCATCTGTTTTATCCATCTTTTAGCAATAGACGAACTTTTAGAACTCCGGTTACAAATCAGATCGAAAATTACAAAAAAGTTTTTCAATTTTATTTGTAACCGCGATAAAACACCTGCGTCATACCGGCGAGTTTGAAATCAATTAAACACTTAAAATCGAATATTATGCAAACAGAAACATTAGGAGTTTTAATCCCATTTGCGTTCTTCGCCCTGGTATTTGCATCGTTGTATGTTCATTTAACAACCCAAAACAAAGAACGTTTGGCTATGATTGAAAAAGGTGTCAATCCTGAAATATTCAAAACAAAACCGGAACATGATTCAGGTTATGGAAATTTCAAGGCAGGTCTTTTTCTGATTGGTATTGGTATTGGTATTGTTGCCGGCTATTTTCTTTCGGAATCGGGGATGGACGAAAGCGCTGCCTATTTTTCAATGATCTTTCTTTTTGGTGGTATCGGGCTTGTTATCTCCTTCCTTTTGCAGGGAAAGTTTGAGAAAAAATAAAAAAAAATCCCATCGTTTACAACTGTCCTTCCGGCTGAAAATTTGCCATCTGCATCTATCAGCCTGAATGACAGTTTTTTATTTTCTGCCAGATACAATTTCTGCTGTTACCAGTTTAAGAAAGGACTTTTCGTCCCCTTCTTTTTTGTATTTTAGTGCAAATTTTAGCAAAATGGCCAACGAAAACATCAGAGAAAGAATAGTTGAATTGCGTTCAGCACTTGAAGATCACAATCATCGTTACTATATTTTATCACAGCCGGTTATAAGCGATCTGGAATTCGACATGCTTTTAAAGGAACTCGAAAAACTGGAACGCGAAAATCCTGAATATTTTGATCCCAACTCTCCGACTCAACGCATTGGAAGCGACCTGAACAAGGAATTCGGGCAAGTTAAACATCAATATTCGATGCTTTCGCTTTCCAATTCATACTCAGAAGAAGAACTACGCGATTTTGACCAGAAAATAAGGAAACTGACCGACCAAACTTATGAATATGTTTGCGAACTGAAATACGATGGAACTTCCATCAGTTTGCGATACAAAAACGGAATGCTCGACAAAGCAATTACCCGTGGTGACGGCACTTTTGGCGATGATGTGACTGCAAATGTGCGAACTATCAGAACCATTCCGCTGAAATTAAAAGGCACTGGATATCCCGATGAATTTGAAATCCGCGGTGAAATACTCCTGCCTTTTTCAGAATTTGACCGAATTAATCAGGAGCGAGAGGAAGAAGGAGAACAACTGTTTGCCAATGTTCGCAATGCTGCTTCAGGAACTTTAAAATCGCAAAAATCATCCGTAGTTGCTGAACGAAAACTGGATGCCTATTTTTATTACTTGCTGGGCGAAAAACTGCCAGCTGACGGGCATTTGGAAAACCTTCAGGCCGCCAGAGAATGGGGTTTTAAAATTTCGCCTGATACCGCCAGATGCACGAATATTGATGAAGTTATTGCCTTTATCAGGAAATGGAACCTGAAACGGTTCGATTTACCGGTTGCAACCGATGGTATTGTGATTAAAGTGAATTCGCTGAGTTTACAGCAATATCTTGGAACAACCGCCAAATCACCGCGTTGGGCCATTGCTTATAAATACAAAGCAGAGCAGGCAAGCACCATTCTTCAGTCAGTTTCGTACCAGGTTGGACGAACCGGAGCAGTTACGCCGGTAGCCAATCTTGATCCGGTTTTGCTGGCTGGTACAACCGTTAAAAGGGCCACATTGCACAATGCCGACATTATCAAGAACCTTGACTTGCATTTGGGCGATACCGTTTTCGTTGAAAAAGGCGGCGAAATAATACCAAAAATTACAGGAGTCGATGCAGCTTCAAGGCATCCGATGTCACAAGCGGTGGCATTTATTAAAAATTGTCCTGAATGTGGAACACCATTAATTCGGAAAGATGGAGAAGCGGCTCATTATTGCCCTAATGAAGATGGATGTCCGCCACAGATTAAAGGAAAAATGGAGCATTTTATCAGCCGGAAAGCGATGAACATTGATGGACTTGGCCAGGAAACCATTGATTTACTTTACAATGAAGGACTCATCAGGAATATAGCCGACTTGTACGATTTGCAAAAGGAACAAATCAGCAGATTGGAGCGGTTGGGCGATAAATCAGCTGACAGAATCCTGAAAAGTCTTGAAGAATCCCGAAATGTTCCATTCGAAAAAGTACTTTTCGCGCTCGGAATCCGTTTCGTTGGGGAAACAGTCGCGAAAATTCTGGCAAATCGATCGATCAATATTGAAAGACTTGAAAATGCCAGTCTCGAAGAATTAACTGCCATCGATGAAATAGGCGGTCGGATTGCCGAAAGTGTAAGATTGTATTTTTCAAATCCTGGAAATATCCAATTGCTTGAGCGATTGAAAGAAAAAGGTCTTCAGATGCAACTTGACGAAGCCAGTGTTGCCAACCGGTCAGAAAAGCTGAATGGGTTAACAATCATTATTTCAGGAACATTTGAAAAAAACTCGCGTGACGATCTAAAAAAAATGATAGAACAAAACGGGGGAAAAAATGTCAGTTCTATATCGAAAAACACCAATTATTTGCTGGCCGGGAATAACATCGGGCCAAGCAAACTCGAAAAAGCCGAAAAACTGAACATCCCGATTATCTCGGAAGATGATTTTTTGAAGATGATCGACTAAAAGTGACAGATTAAAATTTTATTAAGCTTTATACTTTCAATCCGGAACTTTTAACGTTTTTGAACAACAGGAAACAAACGAATTGCTATTTTTGCACAAAATTATGGGTTTAAAATCAAGAATTGCCAACCGGATATTGAATTCAAGATTGAGTTCAGTTTCCAGAGAAAAAAAGGTTTTCAACCTCGATACGGCCAAAACGGCTGGAATCATTTGGGAGATTGATCAAAAAGAATCATTTGACTTAGTGGAGAAGGAACTCAAAAATGCAGGGATAAAGCCTGCAGGTTTGTGTTACTTTCCGACGAAAAAGGCCGTGATTCCTGAAGAAATCAATGGATTTTCGAAAAAACAAACCACATGGTGGATCGAAATTCCAAAGGCTGAATTGGTTGAAAAATTCATTCATCAGAAATTTGACATTTTGATTGATTTGACTGGTCAGAAATGCTTTCCATTGGCTTTTGTGACTGCTTTATCGGAAGCAACGTTCAAAATCGGGTATGCCGGTTATTCGACCAATTACTTCGATTTGAACATTGAATTCGGGGAACAACCAGAAACCAGCAAGTTAGCTGACCAAATTTTGTACTATTTAAAAAGAATTAATAAAACGACGATAGAATGACACATCCATTCACCGGGGCCGGAGTTGCATTGATCACTCCTTTTAATGAGGATAAGAGCGTTGATTACAGTGCATTGGAAAGATTGATAGAAAATCAGATCAAAGGAGGAACTGATTATTTGGTGGTGCTTGGAACCACTGGTGAATACCCTACCCTTTCGGAGCTTGAAAAAAAGGAAATTGTTCGTTTTGTAATTGAAAAAAATGCCGGTCGGTTAAAGATTGTCGTTGGAATGGGAAGCAACAATACACTTGGATTGGTTCAATCAATCCAAAATGCTGATTTTAATGGTGTTGATGCTATTCTTTCGGTAACTCCATGGTACAACAAACCAACTCAGGAAGGTCTGTTCCAGCATTTCAAAATGGTGGTTGAAGCCAGTCCAATACCAGTAATCCTTTACAATGTTCCGGGACGCACCGGCGTTAACATGGAGGCCGACACAACTCTGCGGATTGCCAATCTTTCTGAAAAAGTAATAGCAATTAAAGAAGCCTGTGGCGATTTGGGGCAATTTGCTAAAATCATCAGCAATGCTCCCAGCTATTTCAAGGTTATTTCGGGCGACGATGCTTTGACTTTTCCTTCGATTGCATTGGGCTCAATCGGTGTTATTTCAGTTATTGCCAATGCCTTGCCTGATAAATTAAGCCAGATAACTTATACTTCACTGAACGGAAACATGCCACTAGCAGGAAAACTTCATTTGCAAATGGCCGAAATGCTGAAACTGATTTTTAAGGAAGGAAGTCCCGCCGGAGTAAAAGCCTTAATGGAAATAATGGGAACCGCTAAAAATCATGTAAGATTGCCTTTGGCTCCGATTTCAGCGGCAACATGGTTTGCCATTGAAGCCGAGTGGAAGAAAATGGGGTAACTACTTGTACTTCTGGCAGAGGCATTATGCAACATTGCCCCGAATAATGATGCCATATTTTAAAACCTCAAACGATAACGGATCGCTGTTATTAAAATCACTTTTCATAATTGGATGCGATTCAATCCTCAAATCAATTTTTCTCCTCTTTTATCCATAGCCGTAATGTAATACTATTTATCAGTTGCAGCAGGATTCAGTTCTACCGACAATCCCAAAGTTGAGAGTGTAAATCAAATCCACTCCCAAATGTGTGAATGATGTAATTCTTTACAATAGTTGTGTAACACTTAACCGTGTGCCGTGGCGTAAATTTGTTCACCCGAAATACATACATAAACAGGAAACATAGCACCATTATGAAAACAAATCAAATAAAAAAAGTACTGATTGCGCTGGATTATGATCCTACAGCGCAAAAAGTAGCGGAAGTAGGTTTTTCATTGGCTAAAACAATGGGTGCTGAAGCAACATTGTTGCACGTAATTTCAGAACCGGCATATTATTCTTCAGCAGAACATGTGACAATCATGGGATTTGCCGGCTATCTGGACACAATCCCTATGCAATTGGATAGTATTGAAGGCCTAAGGGAAACAACTCAGCATTTTCTGGATAAAACAAAATATCACCTTTGCGATGAAACCATCCAAACCATGGTAAGAGAAGGCGATTTTGCTAAAACAATCATAAAAGCGGCAAAAGACATTCATGCCGACATCATTGTTATAGGTTCACACAGCCGGAAATGGTTGGAAAACATACTCATGGGAAGCGTTGCAAAAGAAGTTTTACATCAAACTTCTATTCCGCTTTTTATTGTTCCTACAGGAATACAAAATTCAAAACTAAAATACCAACAGCTTCCTTCTCAGCATATTAATATAGCAGGAAGCTAATCTCTGAGAAAATGTGTTAATGATGTAACTTATTTCCAGAATTGTGTAACAAGTCAGGATGCATTAACCACTACCTTTATTTACATAAATTAATATTAAAAATCACAAAATGAAAAAGACAATTTTTATCGCAATTTTAATGATTTTCACCTTGAGTGCAACAACATTTGCAAGTAAAACCGATCTGAAATCAACCACACCTGCTGGTACTGAGAATAAATTATCAGCCGAAGAGGTAAGTCGTTTGAACAAGCGTGTCGAAGAAATCCGCAGCATGGATAAATCGGAGATGACCAATATGGAAAAACGCGAACTTAGAAAAGAAAGCAAAGGAATTAAAGAAAATGTGCGTAAAAACGGCGAAGTCATTTACATTAGCGGTGGCACCATTTTACTGATTATCATTATCATCCTTTTGGTCTGAGAAAATTACACATTAACTGGACAAAGAATTATTGCTGATATAAAGGCAAAATCACTGGTACAGCATACAATGGTATTATTCTTTTATAAATATGCAATACAGTCTGTATTGCATATTTATTTTTACAACACTCATCACTTAGATTCAAAGGGAAAAGAAGGACTTGTCAATTTCCTGATCTTTTACAGACCCAAATGCTCAATTCAGGATTATCAGGAATGAAAAATAAAATCTTCTATACGCTTAATTTAATGATAATTCACTACCCCATTGTTATTTGGCGGTTATTATTCATTGGTCTGATAATTTTCGCGCCTTTTTCTAAAGCTTCATCGCAGACCTATTTTCAGCAAGAGGTTAATTATCAAATAAATGTTACGCTTAACGATCGGCATCATGAGTTAAGCGGATCCGAAACCATTGAGTACATTAACAACTCTCCCGATACCCTTCATTTTCTCTATTTTCATCTTTGGCCAAATGGCTATTCCAATAATAACACTGAATTAGCTCAGCAATTAATCAATCTGAAAGGAAAGCAAAAGCTGTTCAATGATCCGGAGCTGAAAGGATCTATTGATTCACTGGACTTTAAAGTCAACAACGAACAGGTTCGATGGAATTTATTGCCAAACCAGCCGGATATTTGCCAGATATGGCTTAATAAAGCTTTAAAGACAGGCGACACCCTGAAAATTACTACTCTTTTTCATGTCAAAATTCCCAAAGGAGTAACTTCCAGATTGGGTCATATTGGCGAATCGTACCAAATTTCACAGTGGTATCCAAAACCGGCAGTTTACGACCAAACGGGCTGGCATCAGATGTCGAACCAGGATCAGGGTGAATTCTATTCCGAATTTGGAAGTTTCGATGTAAACATTACCCTCCCAGCTAATTACATAGTTGGCGCAACCGGAAACCTGCAAAATCAGCAGGAAGCAGAAATGCTCGATCAGCTTGCTGCCGACACAACCTGGATAAAAAAATTAGGTTCCGAAAAAGCAGACTTTCCTCCTTCATCGGCAAAGATGAAAACCCTTCGTTATACAGAAAATAAGATTCACGATTTCGCATGGTTTGCCGATAAGCGGTTCCATGTTTTAAAAGGAAAAGTGAAGCTACCCGGCTCAGGCAGAGAAGTAACCACTTTGGTGATGTTTACCAATCAGCAGGCCAAACTTTGGAAAGATGCCATTCCCTACGTGAACAATGCAATCACGCTTTTTTCGAAATGGAACGGAGATTATCCATATCAAAATTTCACCGCAGTACAAAGCGCTCTGAGCGCAGGCGATGGAATGGAATATCCGGGCATAACGGTAATTGGGCTGGCAGATGATGCCTACGCGCTGGATGAGGTAATTGCACATGAGATTGGCCATAGCTGGTTTTACAGTGCACTTGGATCGAATGAGCGGAGATACCCATTTATGGATGAAGGCATTACCAGCACAAATGAAGTGCGGTATATGAGCGAAAGATATCCGAATAAAAAGCTTTGGGAGGTCAATGTAAAAAACCTGAAGTTGGCCAAATTCTTTCATATTGACCAAATGCCGGTTAAGCTTATGCGCGAATTAGAATGGCTTTCGCAGGCCCGCGATAACCTTGAACAACCCATTAATTTGCCGGCTGACGACTATACCACTTTGAACTACAGCCTGATGATATACAACAAAGCGGGAATGGGCTTTAATTATCTGAGAGCTTATCTTGGCGATTCGCTTTATGATCTGGCCATGCATGATTATTACCACCAATGGAAATTCAAACATCCGCAACCCAACGATCTTCGCCAAATATTTGAATCAAGAACCGGCAAAGATTTAAGCTGGTTTTTCTCAGATTTCATTGGAACCACCAAACGAATGGATTATTCAGTAATGAGCTACAGGAATCAAAAGCTTCTCGTTAAAAATAAGGGCGAATTGATGTCACCATTTGCAATCTCCGGAATGATTGGTGATTCCATCTGTTTTGAGAAATGGGTCGATGGTTTTGCCGGAGAGCAATGGATTGACATTCCACCCGGTAATTACGCTGAATTGAAAATTGACCCCAGACACATTACTCCTGAATTGTTTAGGCTCAATAACAATATCCGAACATCAGGACTTTTTCCAAAAGCCGATCCTATTCGCAAGCAACTTTACTTTTCGCTTGAAGATCCGGAGAAACGATATCTGATGTATATTCCGGGAGTTAACTGGACCAGGGAAAATGGTTTTATGCTTGGAATGGCCATGCACAACGGATTTCTCACGCCAAAACCTTTTGAATATTTTGTCATGCCTTTCTATGCATTCCACAATTCTGATCTGGCTGGATTTGGGAAGATTTCATACAACATTACACCATACAGGAAACTGATCAGGAAGGCGACAATTTCGTTGGAAGGAACCCAATTCGGTGCGCCCGACAATCAAAATTATCATAAAATAAAAGCCGGACTTGACCTTTTCTTCAGTACCAACAAAATGAGTAATCCTTTGACTCATAAGATCTATGGAAACTACATTTCGGCTTCAAACCTTTTCCAGATTGAACGGCTGGAAAAGGCAAAGATGAGTTCCTTTTTACAGTTTGGATACCAATTGGAAAAAACCAGCATAATCAATCCTTTCAAATTGCTGGTTTCCAGCGAATCAGGTCAGTCATTTCTCAAAACTTCGGTTGAGTTGAATTATAAATTAAGCTATTACGGAAAGAAAAACGGTTTGGATATACGGTTCTTTGCAGGAACCATGTTGAAAAACAACCCTGAAATTCCTTTTTATGCCTTTTCGGCAAGCGGAAGAACCGGACCTGAGCAATATCTTTTCCAGGGAACCTATCCTGATCGTTTCAGCGTCTTCCCCGGAAGCTTCTGGTCGAGACAAGTTACCTTTTCCGAAGGAGGACTGGTGTCTCCGGTTACCAACAAGCTTGGATATAGCCGGTGGCTTATATCCTTGTCATTTACAAGCAATTTGCCCGGAAACAGCAATTGGATACCGATCAAACCTTTTGTTAATTTACTGATGAATGATCACGGCTTGGGAACAGGTCACAATTCACCATTTTTCTATGAAGCAGGACTGAAAGCGGGATTATGGAACTTCTTTGAAATTTATATGCCTTTGGTCGTTTCCGGAAATATTGGATCGGTTACAGGCCAATTTAAAGACAGAATTCGTCTGGTTTTTAAACTGGATACTTTCAATCAGTCAAAACTGAATTCAGGAACCGGTATCCGAATCAAGTAAATATGTGAATGATGTAACCCTTTTCTGCAATTGTGTAACTCTTTCGGAGATTATTGGGTTCACCTTTGTTTAATATAGAATAAGTGTTTAAATTAGAATTATGGCTATGAAAGTTCGCATAAGTTCGCTCTTCTTACTATTGCTAATGGCTTTGAATGTTAATGCTCAGGAAGTATTTACCCCACCGGTAAAAGCCAATCATGCATTTATCAAGGGTGAAAAACTCACCTATCAGATCAAGTATGGATTTGTGGTTGGAGGAATTACCACGCTTTCGTTAACTGACACTGTTTACAATGGTAAAAAAGCCTTCCATGCTTTGGCTATCGGGCAAACTACCGGATTGGCCAACACAATTTATGGCGTAAAGGATACCTACGAAAGCTGGTTCGACCCAAAAACCAATTTGCCTTTCAAATCTGTACGCGACATCAATGAAGGCCATTACAAGCATTACAACGAGGTTACCTACAACCGGAAGAACAACACGGTTACATCAAAACTATCCGGCATTCATGAAGTTCCCGAAAAAATTCTCGATCTATCTTCAACATTTTATTACCTGAGACGAGTCGATTTCTCAAAAGTAATTGAAGGAGAGGTTGTCTTTTTAAACATGTATTTTTCGGATGAAGTATTTCCTTTCCGCCTTGTTTACAAAGGAAAAGAAACCGTCAGAACCAAATTCGGGAAAATAAGTTGTATTAAACTCAAACCCGTGGTTGAAGCAGGCCGAATGTTTAAATCTCCTGACGACCTTACAATTTGGTTTACCGACGATGACAATTGTATTCCGGTTTTGGTGCGAATGGATATTCGCATGGTTGGCTCCGTTTATTTGAAACTCATTAAATATGAGAATATTGTAAACCCAACGCTATATCAGGAATAATTTAGGCTCATTTACTTAGGTCAAAATCAGGCTAATAATATGACTTTCTTCTATTATCCTGAGTTCGATATAATCAATAGAAATAATAACCTGAAACATAGCCAATTAATTTTGCCGTAGGCAATCAATATCAATAGAAAATGTTGTCCATATACAAAATATTGTCCGTAGGACATTAACATTGTACAAAAAAGTATATCTCCTAATGGAGAAAAAATATTTAAGATAATTGTATTCTATTGATATTAAACTCCTAACGGAGTAAAATGCAGAACATATTCTAATTTCCTTATTTCGAACTCAGGTTATTTCTTCTGCCTTTTAACCAGACTTGATTTAATTCCTGTCAGCACAGATTCGAAGCAGTAATTAATCAGGAATTTTTCGGGATCTCTTTCATAATCAATAATGCCAATTCTCACGCCTTCTCCCGGAACCGGGTTCGAATTCAATAATTTCTTATTGGCAATTATTGACAGAAAACGTTCTTTAATGGCCGTAGTATCATCTGTCCGTTTATTTTTTATTGCAACATCCAGTCCATGATAAAGAAATGTCATTTTGCCGCTGGCCTTGGTGTTATTTGCCGTAAAACTGAAATTCATCGCATCGATTTCACCTGATGTGACAAAAACAAAAGCATTTTTCTCCAGCATTGGATTTAATTCACTTATTTCCATCCCCGAAAGGTTTCCATTTACTGAAAATGTATTCTGATGATCGAAAATTCTCCCTTTCAACAAGAAGTTCAATTTACCTTTACCCATCAACAACGCTTCAGCCTTCAGCTTTAAAAATGCACTTTCGGTTTTGTAAATGGTGTCGTTTGTAATTGTGTAAATCTGTGCATTTATCTCGGTTAAGCTGATATGACCTGCTTCGTTTGCCTTTTCATCATGTTCGGTATAAGTAATGTTCCCATTGATAAGCCCAATCGAATCAATATTGAGCGCGCCGTGATAGTTGTAAATCATATCCTGAAATGCAGGCTTGTTCATATGTCTGGGCTCTTTTCTTTGATCACGGAAAACATTCATGTTCATTTTACCGATCTCGATATATGAGCTTATCAGATTGGCTGATTTGAAATAATCTGCCAGAGAAAAATTGTGAGCGGTAATACTATTAAATCCGGCTTCAAAACGATCAGTCGCAAACTTATGCCGGTTAGTAAATTCATAATCAGGGTAATTCGGATGAACAGAAAAGCTGTCGATCGTCAGAGTATTTGAATTTGCGGAATAGTTAATGCCAATTGCTGTCTTTGTGTACATGCTGTCAGACGAGACAGTTAGGAATTCCTGAGCATTGAAATCAAATCGTTTAACAACTCCGGAGCTTAAAGTATCCAGTTTTTCAACCTTTATATCGAATACCTTCAAAACACCATCTTTTACTGAATAAGTCTGAGCTGTTAAAGCATCTCTTATATCCAGGTTTGTTTTATCAAAAAACAGGCTGTCAATCCTGACATTAAAAGGCGAAACCTTCGTCGGTTTTTCTTTCTTCTGAAATGGTATCTTGCCTTTTATACTGCTATTGAAGACGGTTACTTCTCTGATTTCGAAGTCTTTTTTGAAAATGGCTTTAGTAAGGTTTATTCCTTCAATTTTAATGGATTCTATTTCACCTTTTAAATCCGGAATACCTTGCTGTTCAGTCTTTGAGCTTATTGTAATATTTTCAAGCTCAAGTTCTGATTTCAATATTGAGATATGAGTCTTGCCAATCTCAACGATGAAATCTTTATTGCTCTTATTCAATGTTGTTTGAATTTTTTTACCAATCCAGGGCTCAACCAAAACTTTCGTTAATAACAGGCACACAAACACCAGAGCGAATATCCCGAGCAAAATCTTCAAAAGTAATTTTCGTTTCATATTTGAATAGAGTGTATAGAAAGGAAGAAATGTAGGACAACCCAAGTTGGCCTAAAGAAATGAATTTAAAGCAAAGATGAAGAATCCCTGTTTTAAGACCGTTACACAATTCAAGGTAAAAATTACAACATTCACACATTGGTTCATCTCAAATGTGTGAATATTGTAACTCTTTTCAATAGTTGTGTAAGTCATATAGAATGCGGCCTAACTACCTTTATCCCCTGTTGAATTTCAAACATAACTGCCCCGCCAGATGCGGTAATTTCAAAAAAAATCAAAAAGATGAATAAAAATAAGTTAGAAATACTTGCGTCGGAGAGAAGCTACCCATGTGTTACCATTTCGATGAATACACATCGGACATCTCCTGAAAACCTAAAGGATGTGACCGAATTACAGAAGCTTATAAAAGAGGCACATCAACATGTTGTTGATGAATTTGGACAACATGATGTCAGTATTTTGCTTGAGAAAATTGATCATCTGGACGAGGAAATTGATGTCAACTATAATCTTGACAGTTTACACATATTCCTTTCTGAAACAACAAAAGAAATAGTAAATTCATCATGGCCAACTTTGAAAAGTACCGTTTCGGTTGCCGAAAGTTTTGTGATCAAACCGCTGATCAAAGACTTTAACCGACTTGAAGAGTATCTCATTCTTGTGCTTTCTCAAACCGATGTTCGTTTGCTGAAGGCCATCAACGATAATATTTCAGGAGAAGTAATGAGCAATGATTTTCCTTTCGTCAAAAACCCGCATTTTTCAACTGATCAGGATAAATCAAACGATGGCAAAAAGGTTGACAATTTAGTTCGCGATTTCTTCAATCAGATAGACAAAGCATTGGTGAAACTTCACAATAAAACCAACATGAATGTTGTTGTGATTTGCACGGAAAACAATTGGAGCCGTCTGATGCAGGTTGCCGACAAACCTTCTATTTACCTTGGAAACGTCAGCCTTAACTTCAACGAAACGGCAAATCATTCTCTGGCAACTGAAGCTTGGAAAATAGTAGTTGCAATACAAGAAGAAGGACGGGCCATGGCTATCAAAGAAATGAAAGAAGCAGTCGGTCATGGCAAGGTTATCACCAATTTACTCGATATTTTTCTGGCCGTCAAAGCTGGCAGGGGCGATTTACTAATCACTCACGATGATTATCATCAGGCTATAAAAATGACAGGTCAGTATTCTTTCATTTTTGTTAGTGACCTTACGCTGCCCGAAGTAATTGACGACATTACAAGCGATATTGCATGGGAAGTCATTTCGAAAAAAGGCCGCGCAATATTTACCAATCAGGAAGAATTTAAAACTTTTGGAAACATAGCTTTAAAGGTGCGGTATTAAAAGATAGAAGACTGGAGACCGAAGTCGGGAGTTTGAACTTCTGTCTTCTGTCTTCTGTCTTCTGTCTTCTGTCTTTCAGCCTGCTTTAAATCTCAATACAAACACCAACCAATGTGGTTTACCAAATCGAACGAAGAAGTTCTCAAAGAAGTAAATGTAGATTCATTGCAGGGACTATCCGAAGAAGAAGCAAAATTAAGATTGGTAAAATATGGGCCAAACAAGCTGATTGGTAAAAGGAAAAAAAGCATTTTCAGAATGTTTATAGCACAACTTCAGGATTGGCTCATCTATATCTTGCTTGTTGCCGTATTTATCACCTTATTTTTGGGTGAATATGTTGATGCCACTATTATCATACTGGTCATTATTATAAATGCTGTTCTTGGTGTTATTCAGGAAGTGAAAGCCGGTAAGGCGATTGAGGCACTTCAGAAAATGTCCTTTCCCAAAGCACTCGTCCGCAGAGATGGAGAAATCAAAGATGTTGATTCATGGAAAATTGTTCCGGGTGATATTCTAGTTCTTGATGCCGGGCGTTTCATTGCTGCCGATATTCGTTTAATCGAGTCGGCCAATCTTCAGATAGAGGAATCTGCGCTGACTGGAGAATCTGTTCCTTCCGAAAAAGATTCCTCACTTCTTCATCCCGATCCCAAAACGCCTTTGGGTGACCGGGCGAACTCCGCTTTTATGTCAACCCATGTTACCAATGGAAGAGGCATTGGAGTAGTGGTTGAAACCGGTATGAATACCGAAGTTGGTAAAATTGCTAACATCATTAATACCGAAGAAAAGTCGAAAACTCCTTTGGAAATCAGGTTAGATCAATTGGGGAAAACACTTGGTGAGTTTGCCATCGGTATTTGCGTCATCATCTTCGTCATTGCGATACTTCAGTGTAGAAATATAGCAGAAATGTTCCTGATGTCGGTTTCTTTGGCTGTAGCGGCTATTCCTGAAGGACTTGCAGCCATTGTTGCAGTTGTTCTTTCTATTGGCGTAACCAGCATGTCGAAGAAAAATGCGATCATCAAAAAATTGCCTGCAGTTGAAACGCTCGGATCAGTTAACATGATATGCTCAGACAAAACAGGCACATTAACTCAGAACAAAATGACTGTGACAACCTATTTCAACCTGGAGGGCGAAATAGCCGTTGAACGAGGAAAAATTAATACTTCCACTGAAGATGTTAAACTACTTGTGAAAGCAATGGTTCTGTGTTCTGATGCAACCTATAAAAACGGCCACGGAACTGGCGACCCAACAGAAATTGCACTACTGCTTTTAGGCGACGATCTTGGAATTGACAGGAAAATAGTAAATACCGAAAACAAACGTGTTGGAGAGTATTCGTTTGATTCTGACCGAAAGTTAATGTCAACACTCAACGAAGAAAATGGAAAGCTGACCGTTTATACGAAAGGTGCCATTGGGAACCTCATTAAAATTTCCACGCATATTTTGGAAAGAGGAAAAGTAGTTCCGATTACCGATGAACATAAATTGCTTTACCACAATGCGACAGAAAGTATGTCGAACAATGCGCTTCGTACGCTTGGCGTGGCTTACAAACTGGTAAATTCTGTCATTGCTGCTTCTGAAATGGAAAAAGATCTGGTTTTTGCAGGGCTTGTCGGAATGATCGACCCTCCACGATCTGAAGTGAAGGAATCCATTCTGAAAGCAAAACTGGCCGGAATTACAACCATCATGATTACCGGTGACCACAAGAATACCGCATTCGCCATTGCATCCGAACTCGGAATTGCTGAAAGCATTGACCAGGCGATCACAGGACAGGATATTGATGAATTTACCAAAGATGAATTTGCCGAAAGGATTGCGATGTATCGTGTTTTTGCACGTGTATCGCCCGAGCATAAAGTACAAATTGTCTATGCTTTAAAGTCACATGGTAACATTGTATCAATGACTGGTGACGGCGTGAACGATGCTCCTTCGCTAAATGCCGCTGATATTGGCGTAGCCATGGGAATTACCGGCACCGATGTAGCCAAAGGGGCAGCAGATATGATTTTAACCGATGATAACTTTGCAACTATCGTATCGGCAATTGAACAAGGCCGAAACATTTACAACAACATTAAAAAGTCTGTAATCTTTCTTATTACCTGCAACATTGGGGAAGTACTGACCATGTTTGTTTCACTTCTGATTGGCTGGGAAGCCCCGTTAATTGCCACACAGCTTTTATGGATTAACCTGATCACAGATTCATTCCCAGCAGTTGCATTGGGCATGGATCCCGGAAATCCGGATGTAATGAAAGAAAAACCACGCAATTCAAAAGAAAGCTTTTTCTCCAACGGGGCAGCTCTGCATATTATTCCAGGTGGTATTCTAATCGGCGGATTAACCATTTTGGCTTTCTGGTTCGGATATTATGAACATGGATACAACCCGTTTGACCATTCAGTACCGGCCAATACAATAGAATATGCCCGAACCATGGCCTTTATGGTACTGGTTATGTGCCAGTTGTTCTATTCGCTGGCAGTACGGAGCAGTTCGAAATCAATCTTTCAGATTGGTCTGTTTTCTAATAAATACCTGACTGGGGCCATTGTTCTGGGAATTCTTCTTCAGTTGATTGTGGTTGGTATTCCGGTAATGCAAAGTGCATTCCATTTGCAGATGCTCGATCTTCGTGGTTGGATAATTGCCATTTCCTTAGGCTTGGTTCCTCTGTTGGTCAACGAGTTTTTCAAAATATTCATTCGCTCCCGCAAGTAAAATGTGTGAATGATACAACTCTTTTCTAAAGTTGTGTAACACTAGTCTGCTCAAAGAAGTGCAGCTTTACATTGGTTCACATTTATAAAAAATATTTTTATCAGATGGATTTCATGTACTATTTGCTACACATACCAACTTTCTTACTCTTTATTTTGATCATTGCTTTCGGAGGAATTATTGCAGGACTTGGCACATTTCTTTTTCGGAAATTTGTCAAGCTAAAAATCCTTCGGGCACACAATGAAGTAACGGGTTTTCTTTTTTTGGCCATTGCCAGCTTCTATGCATTTTTGCTAAGTTTTGTTGTATTTATGGTCTGGGGCCAATTGAATGAAACACGGGGCAATGTGAGTAAAGAAGGCAGTTCAGCAATGGGCTTGTATCGTGACATTAAATTTTATCCAGATACCGTTGAATCAAAGCAACTTATGATCGTTTACCTTGATTTTATCTACAATGTTGTTGACGAAGAATTTCCAAATATGGAACTAATGAAACCAACCCGAAAAACGCCGGAATCATTTGACCGGGTATTCTATAAAATAGAACACCTAAATCCAAAAAACCAGTTCCAAATTCAATTGGTGGCAGAAATGTTTAACCATTTGAATCAATTGTCAACCTACAGGGGTCTTCGTGCCACCTCCATCGAAAAGGAAATTCCAGCCCCTTTATGGTGGCCGATGATATTGGGAGCTATCATCACCATCGTTTGTGCAATGCTGTTGGATATTGAACACACACGTATGCATGTGGCCCTAAATGCGCTTTTGGGCATTTTCATTGCGCTGATTTTCTATATTATTCTTCTGCTCGATCATCCTTATTCAGGTAGTCTGGGCATTAAACCTCAAATGTATAAACAGATATTTACTTTGGAGCAGTGGGCAAATGAACCTCATTTAGAAAAACCTATAGAAATAAAATAAAGTAAGAACATTTAATATACGAACAGATGAAAGCAATAATAAATATTATCACACTCACTATAACATGCTGTTTCTTAGCATTTATAGCACCTTCGTGTCAATCGCACAAACAAAAACCGGATGATGCATTTGATCTTGTGAAGAAAGACAGAATGTTATCGGGAGACAGCAGCTTTGTCAGCGCCGAGGTAATACAGGAGTCATTGAAAACTGAGCCTGTGAAGAAGATTGAAACTCAGGATGAGTGGACAAAATTTAAAAATGAGATGGAAAAGAAGATACACCAGAATGAGAATAAAATCAAAGAAATAAATGGCCTACCTGATGCAAAAGCTGGCTTGCTCAGAAAAGTGGCCAATTTGGAAAAAGACAATAACGACCTGAGAATTAGATTGGATGAATACAAGGAGGAAGTGAAAGTGAAGTGGGAAATGTTTCAGGCATCAATGAATCACAATGTAAAAGAGATTGACATTGAGCTAAACACGTTAAAAACAGACAATAAGAAATAGACTGATCATCAAATACAAAGATAGAAAGTGTGAATCTTGCAACTACTAACAAAAATTATATAACACTTCATGAAGTTAAAGTACTCAACTTTGCTTGGTGAAAATTCTTTCACACCTGTTCCGCCAGAAGCGGGAAATATCTAAATACCTCACAAAATGATTAAAATTCGAAAGGCAATTACCTTAATAACAATGCTAACAGCAGTAATTTTGCTGACAGCCTCAGGATGTAAAAAAGACAATGCTGCAGCTCAAAATACAACTTATGACTTAATTGTAAAAGATGTACTTGGTGTAACCGGCAAAGTCACTTTCACCGAAACCAGCAGCACAACAACCACTATCGATATAGTGCTAACCAATGCTCCTTCAGGAACCCATCCGGCAAATCTGTACATGAATTCGGCTGTTGAATCGGGTACGGTTGTTATACCACTTAATCCTGTTGACGCAACCGGAAAAAGCTCATCAACTGTAACAACGATGACATACTCCCAGTTGATTGCTTACGACGGATCTGTTAAAGTTCTTAAAAGTAGCACCGAACCTGATGTAATTCTTGCACAGGGCGATATAGGTGGCAATGTAATAACAACTACGAAAAAATCTTATGCACTGACTACTTTGCCAACTTTTGGGGTATCAGGAACTGCATTGTTTGAACAAAGGGTAAATGGAAATACTCTTGTAACCATTAGCCTTACCGGAACCATTGCCGGCGACATGTATCCTGCAACTATTAACCTTGGATCAATCGCTTCTGTAGGCGGAGGGCCATCAGTAAAGTCGCTGAACAATGTTGATGGAACCACGGGTAAAAGCTATACCAACATCCGAAAACTTGACAGTGGAGATATCATTACTTACAATAATTGGTTGGTTTACGATGGCTATATAAATATCTATCAAACACCTGTAATTATTACCAATATCATTTGTCATGGTAATATAGGCTCGAATTAACCGATAGTTAATACCAATATTTAATGAGCATCCACAAGTGACAAAAAGAAACTTATGGATGCTTTTTTTTTTGTGGAACTATCGGTTAATTGGGTTTCTTTCATTAGCAACGGATAAGCGTTTGATTTGAATTTCCTGACAATGAAGCACCACCTGTTCGCTTTGGCGGAAAACCAGGCAGGTAGCTTTCTGTTAACAGCTTTTGCTTTCTGGCCACCATGTTAAGTTGTCAGAAATTATGATTTCATTTTTTTGAATGTGAAGCGTTGTCTTCATTGGAATTGTCCTGAATTGCAAATTGTGTTTTTGTGCAAGTTGCCGTATTTCAGGAGTGTCGTCATACGTTAACATGAATTTCCCTTGAAGTTGTGCTGTCAACTCAAATAATTTTTCATGGTCAATACTGAAGTGGGTGTAAAGCCTTTTACCTGCAACGGTGTATGGTGGATCAATAAAGAAATATGCACTTTTATTAGTTAGATTCTGTTCTAAAACTTCAAAAGCATCCCCTTGAATAAAATGTATTTTGTCTTTAATGTAGCCAATTGCAAGTATCCTGTCGCGCAAGGTTTTTGGGTACCAACGTGAAGTAATCCCCTTTCCATTCTCTCCATTTTTAATCATTCCTGAACCTTTTGCAAGTATTCCACCATGAAAAACCCTGTTCTTCAAAATAGTGCAAAATGCAATGTCCTGGATTTCTTTGTTTGGATTTTCTAATTCTGTTTTTACGTTAATGTGCGTTAAGTCGTAGGAATAAATTTTATCTGCAAGCCATTTGTTCTTACCATTAAGAATTACTTCCCAGACTGCGGCAATTTCTTCGTCCATTTCAACCATTGTAATATGGTCGGCCAATCGTTCAAAAGCTGCTGTCAAACTTACAATACCCCCACCGGCAAAAGGTTCGATTAATTCTTTTGCCGATTTTTTTTCTTGCTTCAACCATTGTCTAACAGTTGGAATAAGCCATGTCTTACCTCCCGGATAGCGGAACGGACTACGTTGGGGTACAGAGGCTACATTGATAATAGATTGTTTAGCGTTTTGTTCGCCCATGTCGAATATAGTCAGTTGGCTTTTCATTCTACAACTATGTTTTCAAGGTTATCAATATCAGAAACACCTGCTCTTTTAGCATCAGGTTTCTTCTGTAATATTTCCGTGAATTGGCTGATAGAACCTGCTTCAAATTTCGCTATCTGTTCCAGCGCACTTGCAAATTTTGTATAAACTATCCGTTGAAGTTTGAGTGATAAAACTTTGGTTTGTGTATCTGGAACAAGATCGTAAAGAAAAAATGCAAAGTCTGATTCGGCTTTGTCAAATTCAGGAAGCGCTGGCAATGTATTGTAGAAACTGGTCTGTAAAGCAACAACTTGTTTTTTATCCCATTGCTTTAAGATGGAACCTTTGGCAATTATTTGAGGAATTAGTCTCTTCCTTGATGACGAAAGATAATCGGGCTTGGGATATTTTAAAGCCTGTGTCCAACTAAATGTCGATGATGGATTTTCTAAATAGGCAGTAAATGGACCAGTTAAATTTCCGGAAATATAAACTGCCTGAACTTCGAGCGAACCAAAATCCAAAACTCGTCCTTTGTCATCATAGGAAACTAAAACATAGTCAATATTTCCTGCTGATTTGCCGTGTTTGTCTTTTAGCCTTACTTCTCCAACATGTGTCCAAGTAGCTTTTCCATCAAAAATAAAGTCTGCGGCATCGCTCACGATTGTCCAATCTTCCCGAAACCTTATCGGGCAAATGATAACTTGTTTGCCTCTGTGGTTTAAGCTGCAAACACCTAGCGGAAATTCGATACTGTTTTTTGTACAATTCGAAACAATATTGTTGTATGGGCAAAGCTTGTTGACCCGATAACGTTTTGCCCGATCGCTTTCATTGTCAACAGGAAATCCAAAAATCTCCCCCAGTGGTTGTATATCTTTTTTATCCTGACTCATTTGTCAAAAATAGTAAATATTGACTGTCTTTCAGACTGTAATTGAACGAATGTTTGGTGGTGTGTATCTGGTCGGTACAATTTCGGGCAACTACTTTCCTTGCGGGATTTAACCGATGAACTTCCTACGAAGTATTGCTTTTCAATTTATTACTTTCCTGTCAACGAAGCAACCAAACCCGACTTGCGGATAGTTTGCTGTTGTAGGCTGGGTTCTTTTACAATTCAATTTCCAGAGGCTCAAATCGATTTTTCCTCTAAATATTTTTTAAACGAGTCGTTTATCTCTTTTAAATAATAAGGAATCTGTCCGATGTAAGTCTCTGGTGGATTAGAATAATTTTGACCAACTATTTGATTAAATGGCAGATCGTAATTGTTCTTAAATTTAACTCCATTCGAACTTTCATAACTAATCTCAATCTCAATGCTGCTGGATTCCTCTTCCGGTTCCAACTTTGTCAAATAGTTAATATAAAAACTTAATTCATATTGAGGTGGAAAATTGTTAAACCCATTTTTAATAATTCCAACATTTGACAGCAACAAATGGTCTTTACCGAGGCGATTATAATCTTTTAGAGTCCTAATTTTAACTTTTCGTGCAAGTCCCTCTCCAATATTTTTTATGTGCAATGCTAAAACTTGGTGATTCTCTGTCGGTTTTAAATAGGCAATAACTAAAGGTGTCACTTTCTGCTTTCTCGTTGCACGACTTTCAACCCAAAGCATTAAGTTAATAATTGTATAAATTACAGTACTAACTGCAAGAACTGTCGATAATACGATTTCAACTTTCATAAATTCAATATTCTAGATAGTGTGTCAAATATAACTCTCAGTTACAATTGGTTGTCCTTAATGTCAAATGAAAGTTTGTCCAAACTAACTCAGAGATTCTGTCCAAACCTTGTAAATGTTTCGAAGCGCTTTGTTAACTTTGCCCATAACTAGTAATCAGCGGAAAGTTTATAGTACTTCTTCGATGCCTCGATTGTTTTCATTTCGCTACTTTTTATTGTTATTTAGTTCTTTATATGGGTTAAATGTAAGAGGTTCTGTTTACAAAACAAACTAAACAACTACTTATTTTCGAACTTTTTATTAACTAAATCGCTTTGAATTAAATGATCTAACTGCCTGAGGATCTTTTCCCCCATATAGCACTCGTTTGAGCAATTGCGTTAATGGGAATTGTTGGTTTTGCGTTTGTAATGCAATTTGGATTTTGTATTCATCCTTTCAACGCTCTTTTTAGCAAATCCAAATTTGAAATTGTGTTTTGGAAGATTTTTTGCTCGAATTTATTTTAACATTCAGGTGTTAAACCGTCCAAAACAGGTTTACAAATTTGGATTCCTGTTTTAGACGGTTTTTTACCTGTTTCCAAATTTAAGCTGCCGGTTTATCCGTTTCATCATTGGTTCCACCTTTCGTCGTCTTATTTATTGGCGGAAATAAGCGGTTTGCAAATACTTTTCCGAATTTGGCGCCGCTGAATCCGCAGGGGTGTACGACAAAATTCCCTTTTTAAAAAAATTAACCACGAAGTGGTTGAAGGTGAATAGCCCTGAGCGAAACTCAAGGGAAAAGGTGAAGGTAATTTTCAGCAACCCTGCAAAGGGTTGAATTTGTTTGTTTTGATATTCAACCCTTTACAGGATTGGTTACCATTGACACCATTTTACCCCGGATTTCATCCGGAGCTATTCACATTAAATCCCTTCAGGATTTCAATAAGTATTCGCAATTGGAAAATGGATTTATCAGTTGGGGAATTTTGTCGTACACCCAAGTTGATTATTTCAATTAAAACCCATTTTAAAAACTTTAAGCTTATTTACTTGTTATTAATTCATTATCAGCAATATGAAACAGATGAAAGATTATCAATTAAAAATAGCAATCATGACAACAGATACTTTAATGACGAACAAACCGGGGAAAAACTCCCGGACATTGGTTCTTTTAAGACACGGAGAAAGTTTGTGGAACAAGGAGAACCTCTTTAGCGGCTGGACTGACGTTGATTTGTCAGATCATGGCAAAGAGGAAGTATTAATGGCTGGCCGAATATTAAAAGAAAATGGGTTTACGTTTGATGTCGCATATACTTCGGTATTGAAGCGTGCAATTCGTTCCCTGTGGATCGTTCTTGATGAAATGGATCTGATGTGGATTCCGGTTCACCGCGACTGGCGTTTAAACGAACGCCATTACGGAGCACTTCAAGGTCTAAACAAGTCGGAAACGGCCAAAAAATACGGGGAAGCACAGGTTCAGGTTTGGCGGCGAAGTTACGACATTCCCCCACCCGCCCTCGAACCTGAAGATTTTCGGTATCCGGGCCACGATCCGCGTTACAGACAACTTACTCCTGAACAAATTCCTGCAACGGAATGCCTGAAAGACACCGTAGAACGCTTTCTTCCCTGTTGGCACGAAGACATTGCACCAGCCCTGCAATCGGGGCAGTCAGTCCTCATAGCAGCTCACGGAAATACTCTCCGCGCTTTGGTCATGTATCTCGATGGCATTTCGGAGGTCGAAATTCCAAACCTGAACATCCCAACCGGAATTCCTCTCGTTTATGAACTTGACGAAAACCTTCGTCCTATCCGCCACTATTACTTAGGTGATGTTGCACAAATCGAGCAAGCAATGCAGGCTGTAGCCAATCAGGCATCGGTGAAACATTAACTCAAATGTGTGAATCATGTAACTATTTTTAAAAGTTGTGTAACACATTTGGAGGTGAACAATCATAACTTAGCTCAATCACAATTAATTATAACAATAGAAATTAAAACATTATGAACCAGACAAATCAACCTACTGATAACGAAGAAACTGATGATCTTCCGGGATATCCGGTCTATCCGGCAGACGAAGATATTTACAGTAAATTCGAGGAAGAAAAGGAATTAAATCCTGAAGATATACTTAATACCAAAACTCCAATCGAGAATTATAAGAGCGGAACAAGAAGCGAAAAGCATTATAACGACGATTTAACTGTTAGCGACTTAGATATTCCAGGTTCAGAATTGGATGATCAGCAGGAAGATATTGGAAGCGAAGATGAAGAGAATAACTATTACAGTTTAGGTGGAGATGACCACGAGGATCTTGATGAAAATCAGGGAGAATAAACAATCTTCAACTTCTGTGTGGATTCTTCAATTGCACATTAAATTTACGATACAAAGCACATTAAAACCAAACAAATGAAAAAAATATTGATCGCTTTAGATTATGATCCGACCGCACAAAAGGTGGTTGAAGAAGGATTTTCATTGGCTAAAACAATGGGAGCTGAAGTTATATTGCTGCATGTAATCTCCGACCCGGTGTATTATACATCACTCGAATATTCACCGATCATGGGATTCGCCGATTACAAAGGGATAAGCCCGTTTCAGCTGGAAAATGTAGAAGGGTTGATCATGGCAGCACAACATTTTCTTGATAAAACCAAGCATCATCTGAATGATGAATCAATTCGAACAGTCGTAAAAGAAGGTGACATTGCTGAGTCTATTTTGAAGACAGCCAAAGATTTACATGTTGACTTCATTGTTCTGGGTACTCATAGCCGCAAATGGCTGGAAAATTTGGTCGTGGGAAGTGTCGCCAAAGAAGTTTTAAATCACTCTCAGAAACCGTTGTTCATCATTCCAACGAAAAAGCACAGCTAAAGATAATTGGCTTTAACATCTTTACTATAAGATAATTATGAATTAATATTTAATGAATATGTTAGAAGCTACAAAAACTAAAACTGAGGCAAAAGACTTTCCAATCGTATGCGTTGGCGGCTCGGCCGGTGGTCTCGATGCATATATTCGGTTGCTAAAGTGTTTACCTTCCGACATGGGAGTTGCTATTGTCATCGTTAATCACCTTAGAACGGTGGCCACTTTGCTTCACAAAATTCTCCCAAACTATACCGATATGCCGGTTGAACTGATCACTGAAAAGTTAGACATTCAGCCCAACCATGTGTTCATCATTCCAGAAAAGCGTGATTTGCATGTACTTGAAGGAGAATTCCGTCTGAAACCAATATCAAAACCATGGGGTTGGCCTGATGTGATTACAGTTTTTATGCGTTCACTGACTGATAATTGGGACGGTAAATTGATTGCAGTTATTGTCTCCGGCTTTGATGGTGATGGAGCTGCTGCACTTCGTGGCATAAAAGAAGTGGGTGGCATTACCATTGCACAGAAGCCCGAAACAGCCAGTCAGCCAGATATGCCAGAAAGCGCAATCGCAAGTGGTTGTATCGATTATATTCTTTCTCCTGAAGAAATTGCCAAAGAAATTTTACGAATTGCACACAAAGAATCAAAGATCAAATAGTTATGACTATAAAAGGATAGAACCAATGAATGAAAATGGACACAATCACGAACCTCAGGAAGGACAGAATTATATTTTGACTCAACAAGATCATAGACCACACTGGAAACGGATACATCATACATGGAGTTTTTGGATTTTCTTGTTTTTGATGTTTGTGGCGATAATGTACTACATAGTGAGTGTGAACTTTGCCTTTGCACCTCAACAACAAGTGAAGCAGCCCTCTGAAAATAACAGATAATTAAGCTAATAATCATTCGAATGAACAATGATGCAATGGAAATTCAAAATTAATATCAATCGAATAAAAACAAATCAATTTAAAAACTTTAAAAATGAAAACAAATCACACAGACACCAAAACAAAATGGTCAATAGATCAGGCACATAGTGAAATTAGCTTTAAAGTAAGACATTTAATGATCTCACATGTTAAAGGTACATTCAAAACATTTGATGCAAGTATTTATACAATTGGGAAAGACTTCAGGACTATAGAAGTTGATCTTTGGATAGATGCTTCCTCAATAAATACGGGCGATACAAAACGTGATGAGCACTTAAAAAGTCCTGATTTTTTTGATGTTGAAAAATTTAAACAAATAACATTTACTTCAAGCACCATTGAAAAATCAGATGAGGATGGTAATCATGAATTGTGGGGAGAATTGACCATGATGGGAATTACTCAAAACATAAAATTAAATTTACAATTGGGCGGAATATTAAATGACCCATGGGGAAATGAAAGAGCCGGATTTACCGTAACCGGTAAAATAAACAGAAGTAATTGGGGATTGACATGGAACTCACCAATAGAATCCGGAGGCTTAATGGTTAGTGATGAGATCTCAATTTCATGCGAAGTTGAACTCACCAATATCGGTCAGAATAACTTGACAATGCAATTGGAACCTACTACCAACAAATAACTTATTCCATAATTGATGTGACTTTCATTCTTATAAAACCTTGAATGGATTTAGGTTGTGTGCGAATTTATTATCCGTGTCATGTTTAATAAGCTAGCATAATATTTTTCAGAAAATCACGAGAAAAAAATGTGATTCCTGTCTGATAAACCTCACAAAACTATTCTGAAATGAACGTTAAAAGCATAGGAACAATTGAGGGCTCACCCATTCTAAAGCTCGCAGCATTGGTTATCATTTTTGCCGGGGCTATTTATACAAAAACGATCATCGCTCCCTTTTTGCTTGCGCTTTTTATCAGCATCATTTGCATTCATCCCATTACCTGGCTCGAGAAAAATAAAATCCCCCGATGGCTAGCTATTATCGTTGTAATATTGGGATTGATTCTACTTTTTTTTGGATTTGCTTCACTTATCGGGGGAACATTGTCATTCTTTTTAAGGAATGTTTCAAAATATCAATCTACCGTTACAACGATCAGTAATTCAGCAATTCAGTTTCTAAATGATAAAGGTTTAAATATCCCCCAAGACCAAATATCAACGCTTATTAAACCTGAAAAAATTCTGGAATTTACTTCAGTCGCTGTACAAGAACTGTTCAAAATGTTGGGGAATGCTTTCCTGATTTTTTTGATCATTTTATTTATCCTGATGGAATTCGGAAGTTTTTCCGATAAAGCAAATGCAATCAACAGTGGATCAGACAAATCCATTGCTTATTTTTCTACTATCTTACAAGATGTTCGTCACTATCTTGCGATAAAAACCATGGTATGTATATCAATTGGAATTCTAATCTACATAGCATTGTTGATCATTGGAGTTGACTACCCTCTCCTATGGGCATTAATTGCAGGTCTGATGAATTACATTCCAAATATTGGATCTATTATTGCCACAATTCCGGCATTTCTCTTTGCGTTGGTTCAACTGGGATTAGGCGGCGCACTCTGGACTTTGAGTGCATTTATGGTTATTCACAACGTTCTTGGAAACTTTATTGAACCCAAGCTGATGGGAAAAGGTTTGGGCCTCTCGACACTGGTTGTTCTACTGTCACTTCTTTTTTGGGGATTTATTTTGGGACCGGTGGGGATGTTTTTGGCAGTTCCCTTCACACTGACCATCAAAATCATCCTGGAACAGAACGAAAAAACACAATGGCTTGCAATACTATTGGGAACACCCGATGAAGCTAAAGCATTTCTTCAAAACAAAAAACTAGCTGATAAACAACAGAATATGGAATCTCACCTGAAGGAAAACGAACAGTCAAACATTGGGTGATAAAATCCTGATGAAAGTTATATCTATGATAAAATCATTTATTTTCTGGCAACGATGGCTATTCTACAGTAGCCTGTTATTTGCCTTGTTCGGAATTGTTATTGCCATATATGGCAATAATCTCTTTTTTATGCCTTACAATAAGGCACTTGCCCACGTTTTCGGGTTTGGAGAAAATATACCTGCAGAGCTTGTGCCATTCAAAGCTTTTATCTGGGGGCCATTAGGTGGTACCATCGCATGTTGCTATATTCTTCTGGCCTTTATAGCCTGGTTCCCGTTCAGGAAAAAAGAACGGTGGGCACGAAATGCGATTATAGTGGCATTCGGAGTATGGGTATTGTTGGATTCAGCTGTTTGCGTCTATTATGGTGCCTATTTTCAGATATATATCATTAATGCATTTTCTATTCTGGTAAAAGCCTTGCCAATCATTTTTACCTGGAATGATTTTAAGAAAGAATGAATATGCGAATGAGGTAACTTTTTCAAATAGTTGTATAATTTTACTAATTGTTCACTCAAAATATGTTTCATGATTGAATCACTTTCAATGCCAATTCTGCTGCTCATATTTGGCGTGAGTGCGGTGGCTATATGGTTTGCCGGAATTAAATTATCTAACACAGCTGACATTCTTGCCACACGCTTTAATTTGGGTGAAGCATTAGGCGGTTTGATTCTGCTCGCCATTGTAACAAACCTTCCGGAAATTGCCATTACAGTGAGCGCGGCGATACAGAACAACCTGGAACTTGCCATCGGAAATATTCTCGGCGGCATTGCCATACAAACGGTAGTGCTTGTTGCATTGGATGTGTTTGGATTAGGTAGAAAAGATCCGCTTACTTATCGTACAGCATCCCTGATGTTGGTGCTGGAAGGAATAATGGTTATAACTGTTTTAACTTTAGTGGTTGTGGGCAATCAACTGAGTCCTTCTGTTATTTTCCTGGGTGTTTCACCTATTGATGCAGTAATTGTGTTGGTGTGGCTTGTAGGTATCTATATGATAGGGAAAGCAAGAACCGATTTGCCTTGGCATAAATTAGGTAAACTTCCTGATAGTCAGGAAGAAGAAAGGGGGCACAGCAAGAAGAAGAAGTATGATTCAGCCATAAAGAAAGGGACAAGTATTCAAACAGTTATCCTGATTTTCGCTATTTGTTCATTGATTACTTTGGTTGCAGGTGTGGGGCTAGAAGTAAGTGGCGATGCAATTGCCAAACAAATAGGAATGACAGGCGTGTTATTTGGCGCTACTGTTTTAGCTGCCGCTACTGCCTTGCCTGAAGTTTCGACAGGATTAGCTTCCATGAAATTGAAGGATTATCAGATGGCGATTAGTGATATTTTCGGGGGCAATGCTTTTTTGCCTGTGTTGTTCATGGTGGCAACTGTTCTTTCAGGCAAATCTGTTCTTCCGCAAGCGCACAAAACAGATATTTATCTGACAGGGTTAGGCATACTTCTTACTATCATTTATATCTGCGGATTAATATTCCGTCCCCGAAAACAATTATTTTGGATGGGGGTGGATTCATTTCTGGTACTGATTGTTTATTTAGTTGGACTGCTTGGATTATTCGCTATTTCTTAATCAAAGATTCTGTTCTAAGCTGAATCTGCCTTTATATATTGTGCTTTGAAACGCTCACCTTACAACCATCAGTTTCGATTAAAATTTTCCATTCTTCTGGCTATTCTTCAACTAAAAAGCATCATACCCGAAAATGTGCGAATGATGTAAATCTTTATCAAAATTGTGTAACGATTCCCATAATTGAATCCTGACCTTTGATAAATAATAAAACAGTAACTTTTAATTCAACAAACAATAAATCAAATGAATAATTTATTTAAAGGATTAATATCAGGATACGGAGCTTATAAATTAGGCGGAGGCTGTTTAAGTACTATAGTAATTTTTGTGGTCATTTGGCTTATACTTGGACAATGTAGCTAGAAATCTTCAGTATGTCAAAACAAAAAAAGCCATTCATTTATAATAATAGCCTAAGCATTGCTTTTTTGCTATTGGCTTTTTTAAGTTTAGCAGGATAGGCATTTATGGGCTTGCAACAATACAATGAATTTTTAGTGGAGCATTCCCATAATACAGTAAATGTATTTCAATATCTCAGGACAGGTCATTTTATTCAGGCAACATTTGAAAATTGGGAAAGCGAATTTTTTCAAATGGGACTATTCATTTGGTTCACAGTTTTTCTTAAACAAAAAGGTTCTTCCGAATCAAAAAAAATAGGTGTCAAAGAAGAAGTGGACAGGGAACCAAAGAATCACAAAAACGCTCCTTGGGCTGTAAAAAAAGGAGGATTTATATTGTCTGTTTACAAACATTCGTTAACACTTTCGCTGCTTCTATTATTTCTGATATCATTGGTTTGGAAGTAATAAAGATTTCAACCAAATCAGGATGCTGGAAGGTAAAAGCACCGAAAGCATGTATGCCTATTTAAACAACAGCAGATTGTGGTTTGAATCATTCCAAAATTGGCAAAGTGAATTTTTATCCGTCTTTGCTATTATTTTTCTTTCAATTTATTTAAGAGAAACTGCTTATCTGCTTTAAACAAGTTGATTTTGCTTAACAAGTTGATATTATGAGAGTTGACATCAGCTTTCTACGTTTTCACAAATGCCATATTTTCAATAAGTTAAACGTTTTACTTGAGCGAAGCAGATAAGCAATTAAGAGAATTTGGTTCACCGCAATCAAAACCCGTTGACGCACCAGATGCAGAAACGGAAAAGTAAATTTCGCCTGGCAAGCGAAATTTGGTTCTATTGGGGCTGCCCAGTTTTGGTAAATATAACAAAACTCCCCATACCTGATTTGCATTGGGCTTTGGCGGAAAGGGAATTACTTCTATTCTGCTATATAGCTGTCACCGTACAAACTTTAATTTCGACTAAATCTTTCTATTCTTCTGGCTATTCTTCAACTAAAAAGCATCACATCCGAAAATGTGTGAATGATGTAAATCTTCTCAAAAATCCTGTAACAATTATCAGGACAAAGAGAATCATCTTTGTCTTGTTGAACCAAAAAATGCTAATATGAAAGGATTTAATAGTAACATAGAAAAGGATGCTCTGAAAAATGAGAATTTCAGAAAAGTATTATACACAAGCAAACATCTTCAACTTGTGCTAATGAACTTAAAACCGGGTGAAGATATTGGTGAAGAAACTCATCCCAATGTTGATCAGTTTTTCCGGTTCGAAGGTGGAAAAGGCAAATGCATTATTAATGGAAATGAATATAAGGTGGAAAATGGTGATGTCATTGTTATACCTGCAGGGTCTAAGCATAATGTAATAAATACTGATGCTGTAAAAGAACTAAAAATGTATACAATCTATGGCCCTCCTAACCATAAGGACGGCATCATAAATGCAACAAAAAAAGACTCTGAAAAGAACGATGTGAAATTTGACGGAAAAACAACAGAATAAATTGCAGTAAAATCCACAACAAGGATTTCCTGCAATAATCATTGTTGGATAAATCTATCTGTTATCAGCAATGGCGAAGAGCAATTTGATGGTTTTGAATTATTTATATACTCTTTTTCATGTTGAGATTGGCGCAAGTGTTAAATCGCTGCCGCCTGCCCCCGTAATCATTAGAAATATGGATAAGGCATGTCTAAAAATACTAAAATAATATGGCTCACTAAGCCGGAAGATCATGATTATCAGGCATCGTTGTCTTATCTTAGTTTAATATTTGACAATAAAAGCGCGAAAAAATTAGTCAAGGCGCTCAGAAAAGCATCGATGACATCATTTAAGGCGAAAGATATATTTCGATCATCGGGTTTATCATTACTTGGCATAAGTAACGTACACGTTGAAAGAAATACTGAAAAATTACAGTCTGGAATTAGATTACCACCGGTTATTTTGGTTCGCGATGACAGGCAACGGCGGTTAATAATTGCGGACGGATATCATCGGTTGTGTTCGGTCTATTTAATTGATGAAGATGCGGATATTCCGTGTAAAATTATTTAATACCTGAGCATGAAAATGCTGGCAAGTACTATAAAGATAGAATGTTACTTTTTATTTTCCAACTAACGATTGGTCGTTCTAAATACCATAACTGTTTTTTAAAGTTGATCCATAGGGTCGTGCATCAGTTGTTTTTATTTCAGGTTTACCTGGGAATATATTTTCCGCTTTAAACATCTCAAGCATAAAGGACTTAAACTATCCTAGGATTTGTGAATGATGTAATTTTTTTAAACAAATGAAAGATGAACTGGTTTTATCAATTAATAGGTGAGGGAAACGATCCAGGCCCATATCAAATGGCAATTCGGGCATTTATAATATTTATAATAGCCTTGGTATTCATAAGACTCTCAGGGAGGCGGACATTCGGAATGTTTTCTCCGTTTGACAATGTAATCAGTGTTTTATTGGGAGCAGTATTAAGTAGGGCTGTTATTGGGGCATCCCCATTTTTTTCAACCATTATTGCAGCACTTGTAATTGTTTTTCTGCACCGGTTATTTGCCTGGATAGCATTATATAATGATGTATTCGGCAGTCTGATCAAAGGAAATGCAAAAGTAATTTACAAAGACGGTAAAATCATTAGAAACAACATGAAACGATTCGATATTACAGACAAAGATTTGATAGAAGGAATTCGTTTACAAGGTAATGTTGAATCATTGGACGAAATAAATAGTGCATATATTGAACGTGATGGCAGGATCAGTGTAACTAAAAAATAAAAAGACACCTTTGTTTCGATTTCAGAATACAGTCCCCAAATGTGTGAATGATGTAAATCTCTTTAAAAATTCTGTAAAACTTCCCCTGTTATAACTATATAACTTCGTTAGCTCAATATTCATTAATAAAACTTATACAGATGAAAGGGAACAAAGAATTACTTGCTGTCTTAAATTCGCTTCTGGCAGATGAACTCACTGTGATAAACCAATACATGGTGCAATCTGAAATGTGCGCAAACTGGGGTTACAGCAAACTTCATGCGGCAATCCGGAAACAGGCAATGGATGAAATGTTCCATGCCGAATGGCTTATCGGGCGAATCATTTTTTTCGAGGGTTCACCCACGGTATCCAAACTAAATCCAATAAAGATTGGCAAAACTGTATCAGAAATGATCAGTAACGACGACGAAACTGAACTTGAAGTTGTTCGCTCTTACAATGACGGAATCAAACTCGCCATGGAGGTTAGTGATCAAGGCGCAGTTGACCTGCTGACCAAAATACTTAAAATGGAAGAAGTCCATGTTGATTGGGCTGAAATACAACGTGCACAGATTGAGCAAATGGGCATGGAAAATTATCTGGTTACCCAAACTTAAAGTCCGTCAAGCTGATTCAAAGTTATTTGATAACCAATTAATGGCTATTTTATTTGTAAGAATGCATTCGGTGATAATCCACCGCCCTTTTCTGTCTGCGAAAAAACGAATACTAGATTAAAATTTTCTTAATTGTTAACAATATTCATAAGACTATATTGATGAGAGTACCGAAACATATTGGAATAATTCCTGATGGAAACAGAAGATGGGCGGAAGCCAATAAAATGACAAAAGAAAAAGGGTATGATTGTGGCCTAGATCCGGGCTTAATACTTTTTAAATTATGCAAGGAGGCCGACATTAAGGAATTAACGTTTTACGGGTTTACTACTGATAACACGAAAAGACCAACAAAACAAAGAATAGCCTTCACTAAAGCCTGTATCAATGCAGTAAATATATTATCTAAAGAAGATGCAGAATTATTGGTCATCGGGGATTTCGAATCTCCTATGTTTCCAAAAGAATTATATAAATATACAACGAGGCAGATCTTTGGTAAAGGAGGAATTAAAGTTAATTTTTTGGTTAATTATGGTTGGGAGTGGGACTTAAACAATTTGAAATTAGCTGACTCTGCTCAGAAAAATATATCAAGTCATATTAGATCTTTTGATGTTTCAAGAGTAGATATGATTATGCGGTGGGGTGGAAGAAGACGATTAAGTGGCTTCCTTCCGGTGCAATGTATTTATTCGGATTTCTATGTGTTGGATGACTATTGGCCGGATTTTAAACCCGATCATTTTTATAAAGCGCTGAATTGGTATAATGATCAGGATGTCACCCTTGGAGGTTGAGGTTAATCGTTTAAATGTAAATTTTATAAGGACAAACAATGAGAAAAATAGAATTGGTTGTAGTTTTAATCATCTTAGGAATTCTTGGTTTGCATTATACTTTTATTGCACAGCCACAAGAGACTCCAAAAGATCAAATGAAAAAGAATCAAATAAATAATAACTCTAAAAAACAAATTACAATGAATACAACTAACAAATTCGAATTTCAACCGCTGCCTTATTCTTATGATGCTCTTGAACCTTTCATTGATAAGCTAACGCTTGAAATTCATTATGGCAAACACCATAAAGCCTATTATGACAATTTCATAACTGCCATTAAGGGCACAGAAATGGAATCAATGGATATAAAGGATATTTTCAGGAATATAAGCAAATTACCTATGGCAGTCAGAAATAACGGTGGTGGTTATTTCAACCATACCTTTTATTGGGAAGGCATGAAAGCTTCTGGAGGTGGCTTCTCAACCGGAAAATTATCAGATGCGATTACAAAATCGTTTACCTCCTTTGATGAGTTTAAAAAGCAATTTTCGGATGCCGGAAAAACCCGATTTGGCAGTGGCTGGGCATGGCTAAGCCTTGATGATAAAGGCAACCTGTTTATTTGTTCTACACCAAATCAGGATAATCCGTTGATGGATCTGGCTGAAAAAAAAGGAATACCTCTGCTTACAATGGATGTATGGGAAC
>Ga0209430_1000279_pt1 | contig 57854 bp, 45 predicted proteins | sample BarGraIncub1133A_FD_184504 | JGI IMG/M metagenome (GOLD analysis project Ga0209430, IMG submission 184504) | Arctic peat soil microbial communities from Barrow, Alaska - Barrow Graham LP Incubations 11-33A (SPAdes) (version 2) | ecosystem: Environmental > Terrestrial > Soil > Wetlands > Peat... | reverse complement strand
CAGGGTCGCCGAGGCTGTTACAACCGCCAGGATGATCAGCATGACGGCGATCGGCGGTTCTGATGGCGTACTCCGGAAGCCTAATACCAGTAACGAAACACCCAGGCCGCCGATCATGCCGAGTGCGACACCACCTCTACGGATACCGATAAGAACGGCACCCAGTACGAGCACGAATTGAATCCAGAACATTGCCATGATAGACCTCCAAGGTGAGGGGTGGAATGTGCGGAACTTTTGAGCCACCGCACTTGATACTGTCCTTACCTACAGCAGGCACGGTGCCAATAGTGAATGTTATTGTAACGTGCTTAAATTACAAGCCAATGTGCTGTATGCCAGCCGAGGGATGTATGGAACTGCCATAACCGGAGGTTATGAGAGTCGAGTGGGCGGTGAGCTAATCGCAATAATATCGGATGGATAGCTTCGGATATAACCGGAGATTATTGTTATAACCATTGGTTATGACGGTTTATTCGGTGCTGGTTATGTGTGCCGGTTTTATGGACTTCCTTGCTTCTTAACGGGCTGAATTTCTCGCTGACGCAGTCGGCCGTTGCCGGAATTGCTGAAAAAAGGTATCCTGTGCATATGACTAGTCACCTTCACATTCTCGCTCGTAGCTACTGGATCTTTGATCTGGATGGGACGTTGACCGTTCCGGTACACGATTTCCCCGCTATCTGCAGTGTACTCGGCATGGCCGATACCGATTCGGACATCCTTCTGTTCCTTGATTCGCTGCCGGCGGCAGAGGCCGCGGCACGGCATGCCCGCTTGATCGAGATCGAGTATGAGTTGGCGGACAGGACCGCTGCCGCACCAGGCGCCGGGCGGCTGCTCGACCAGTTGCTCCGGTGCGATGCCCGCGTCGGCATCCTCACCCGTAACACGCGGGAGATTGCCCTCTATACCCTCGGCCAGATCGGCCTTGATGGGTACTTCACCTCCGACGACGTCCTCGGCCGGGACGAGGCTGCGCCCAAGCCCCATCCGGAGGGGATAGAAAAACTCCTCGCCGCCTGGGGGAGCGCTCCGGACGAGACGGTGATGGTGGGGGACTATCTCTTCGACCTGCAGGTTGGGCGTGCCGCCGGTACAGCCACCATTCATGTTGACAGCAGCGGTGCCTTCCGCTGGCCGGAGTTGGCAGACGTATCGGTGTCTACTCTGGAGGAATTGGCCGAGGCGATGGCCAGATATATATCTGAGTGACGTATGAAAAATAAACTATTGAAGGTTATGAATATGAGACTTTTTTGTGTATCAATTTTTGCGCTCCTCGCGCTTGCCGCCCCGGCGGGTGCTCTCGACCATGACCTTGGCATGCAGGTGCTGGCGGAAATCAATCTGGCCCGCACTAAACCACGCGCCTATGCCGGTTTTATCCGCGAATTCCGCAGCCAGTTCCGGGGGAAATACTACGTGCTGCCGGGCAGCAGCACCCGCGTACAAACCAGCGAGGGGGGTGCTGCTGTTGATGAAGCGGTTACATTTCTCTCCCGTTTGAAACCGCTTCCGCCACTCTCCTGGTCAGAGGGGCTTGCCGCAGCGGCGGCCGAACTCGCAGAGGAACAGGGGCGCTCCGGTGCCACCGGCCATAACGGCAGGCAGAGCCACGGGATGCAGGAGCGGGTCGAGCGGCACGGGGAGTGGGAAGGGCGTATCGGCGAGAACATCGGTTATGGCCCCGAAGGTCCCCGGAACATAGTCATGCAGCTGATCGTCGACGATGGGGTGCCGGGGCGGGGACATCGAATAAACACCTTCAGTACATCCTACAAAACAGCCGGGGTGGTCTGTGGTGCTCATCCCCGCTTTGGGAGCATGTGTGTTGTCGATTTTGCGGGGGGCTTCAGGGCTAGCAGATAGCCTCAGGTCTACCTATATGATGTTTATGCGCAAAAGGCGGCCCTGTGGCCGCCTTTTGCTGTTATTGGTGAGGGTATCCGGTCGGCATCCAGGTTGTTTCATTTCTCCGGAAGGTGCCGGACAGCCGTCACTCCTTCAACATCTTCAGGCGCTTTGAAAGCGCCGGTTGAGAGATGCCGAGCAGTCGCGCCGCCAGGGTCTGATTGCTGCTGGCCCGGTCCATCGCCTCCATCACCAGGAAGGCGGCAGCGTCACTGAACGTGGGGAGCTCCTCGAAGCTGGAGAAAGGATTCTGCCGGGAGGTGTCGGCCCCTGCCGCCACGCATTCGGACTGCAGGCGCTCAATGGCCTTGACGAAGGTATCCATCGAAAGCATCCGGTCGCGGTGTACGCTGACCGCATCGTAGACCATCGCCTTCAGTTCACGGACATTGCCGGGGAAACAGTAGGTTGCCAGATACTGCGCCAGCCCCTTGGGCGGAGTCGGCTTCTTCTTGCCCAGAGCCCGGGCCGCCTCTTCGAGGAAATGATCCAGCAGCAGGTGGATGTCACCCCGTCGCTCCCGCAACGGCGGCAGATGTACCTGGTGGGTACGCAAACGGTAATAAAGATCGCGGCGAAATGCGCCCGCCCCCTCCTTGGCCGACAGGTTCTGATGGGTGGCGACGATGATCCTCGCCTTGAGTCGTTTCGGCAGGTCGCTCCCCAAGGGGAAATATTCCCCCTCCTGGAGCAGGCGCAGCAGCTTGACTTGAGAGGGGATGCTGAGATCGCCGATTTCGTCCAGAAAGAGGGTGCCGTCGGCCGCCTCCTCCACCATCCCCCGCCGGACCTGCTCGGCCCCGGTGAAGGCCCCCCGCAGGTGGCCGAAGAGGGTGTCGGCAAAGACCGTGTCATCAAGGCCGGCCACGTTAACCGTCACCAGCTTGCCGCGGCAGCCGCTCAGGGTGTGCGCAGCCCGGGCGATCAGCTCCTTGCCGACACCGCTTTCTCCGGTGATCAACAGCGGCTGCGGGCTTTTGGCCACCGCCTCTACGTAGGAAAAAATGTCCAGCATGAACCGGTCCGCCGTGACGATGGCCGAGAAAACTTCGGGATGACGCAGCTCTCGGGAAACCAGGCGGCTGGCCATCTCCTGATACTCCCGCCTCATTTCAACCATCCTGACCGCCCTGAGGACGGCCCCCACGATACGGTCCTCTTCATCGGTCTTGATGCAGTAGTCGAAGGCGCCCAGTTTCATGCAGCGGACTGCAGTCTCCACCTGGTTGAGCCCGCTGACGACAATGGTGGCGATCTCGGGGTGGCGCTCGGTGATCTGTTCCAGCATCTGTTCACCGGACAGGTACGGCATGGTGAGGTCGAGCAGCACGAGCCCGACCTGGCCTCCGTCCAGGATTGCCATGGCCTCGCGGCTGTCGCTGCAGGTCCTGATGTTGCTGATACCGGCACAGGACTCCAGTGTCAGAGCCAGAGAACTGAGCCAGGCCGGTTCGTCGTCCACCAGCAGGATAGTGAACGTGGGATACGGGGTCTCGCTCACGTGGTTTGTTCCTCCTTGTATGCCGGCAGCGTCAGCGTGACGACCGTACCGCTGCCGGGAGTCGAATCGAACTCCAATGTGCCGCCATGCTCCTTGATGATTCCGGCTGATACCGACAGGCCGAGGCCGGTGCCCCCCATGTCACGTTTCGTCGTGAAAAACGGATCGGTCAGGCGCGCCAGGTCTTCCGGCGAGATGCCGCTCCCCTCATCGCGCAGACGAAACGTTATGGTTTCACCGTTCGGATCATGAGCCGTGGTAAGTTGGATGCAGCGGGTCGGATCCGGCAGGGCCTGGCAGGCGTTAAGGATCAGGTTGACCAGCACCTGCTCGATGCGTTGGGAGTTGCCGCGTATTGCGGGAAGATGGCGATCATACTCGGCGCTGAAGCAGGTGGTCGCCTTGCGGATGGATGGTTCAACCAGGCGCACAGCAGCCTGGGCCACGACGTTCAGATCTACGCTCTCGTTGCAGGCGCTGTCGCCCTGCCGGGCAAAGTCCTTCAGATCGTCCACAATCCGCTTGATGCGCTTTCCGGCCTCCTGGAGCTTGTCCAGGCTGCGCGGAATCTCTTCCCGCATGCGCGAGTAGGGAAGCCCTCCGCAGCTGAAGTCGCCGTTCTCCCGGTAGTACCGTTCCAGAACCTTTGCGGCGTCGGCATGGAAACGCCTGAGAGTCGGTACCTCCAGCAGGATCAGGCCGGTCGGGTTGTTGATCTCGTGGGCCACGCCGGAGACAAGCACCCCCAGGGCGGCCATCTTGTCGGCCTGCAGCAGTTGCTGCTGGTTGAGACGCAACTCCTCCTCGGCATGGCACCGTTCGGCGACCTCGCGGGTCAGGTCGGCAGTGCGCAGGGTTACTTGGCGGTGCAGCGTGCGCGACCAGAGGGCAAAGCCGCCCAGCAGCAGCAGCAGAGGGCCAACCACGATGGCGCTGCCCCTGGCGAGCTGTCTCAATGACACTTCGGGCCGTTCAAGGACGCCGAGCCATTTGTTGTAGATCACCCCGTACTGGCCGGTCTTCTTAAGGATGGCCAAACCCTCGTTGAAGCGCGAGAGCAGTTCCGCATTCCCCTTGAGTACCGCATAGCAGTAGCGATGGGTGGCGACATTACGCACGACCGGCAGCAGATTGGTTAACTTCAGTTCACGGATGATATACATGCCCGGCACGATGGCGACAATGGCATAGTCGGTTTTTCCCGCAGCGAGCTGGCGCAGGGCATCGGCCGGGGTGGCGGTCAGAGTCAGCTTGCCGCTGAATCGGGTGCGGACCAGGTAGTCATGCATAATTCCGCTACGGTGCACGGCCACGGACCTCCCCTCCAGTTCGGCCAGGGAGTTGACGTTCGGTGAATCGCGGCGGGCGAACACGGCATGGTTAACGATGGTATGAGGCAGGGAAAAATCGACTTCACTGAGCCGTTCTTCCGAGTAGGACATTCCCTGGAGCACATCAACCGTTCCGGACTGAAGCGCCTCCCGCATATCAGACCAGGCACCGAGACGGAACTTGACCTTCATCCCCATCACCTCGGCGATGGCGCGGGTCAGCTCGACATTATAGCCGCTTGGCTGGCCGTTTTTATCGATAAATTCATAGGGGGGATAATCGCGATCGCCACCGACGACGATGACGGGAATACTTTGGGGGGGAGTCGGAGCCGCACAGACCGGCAGCGGCCGGAACAGGAGAATTCCGCAGAGCGCCAGGAGAAACCAGAGCCGGGCGCAGCTGCGGAAAAAATGCTCTTTATGATTTTGGTGGCAATGCATGGTGCACAATATGGACTCCGACAAACGGTGCTCCGGAGGGTGCAAAAAAAGGTGACAGCCTGTCAGTCGCGAGGAATAGCCAGCATCCGGTCCAATGCCCCTTTTGCCCTGACGCGTATCTCTTCCGGGACGGTGACGACCGGGGACATGGTCTGGAGCGCAATCAACACATCCTCCAGTGAGGTAAGTTTCATATTGGGGCAGAAGAGAGCCGGTGAAGCCAATATGAATTCTTTGCCCGGGTTCTCGAGCCGCAGCTTGTAGAGAATGCCGGCCTCGGTGCCGATGATGAATTTGGCGGCCGGGCTGGTGCGGCAGTAGTCATACATGCCGCTGGTGGAGCAGACGTGGTCGGCGATCGCCGAAACCTCCGGGGCGCTTTCGGGGTGGCAGATGAAGAGTGCACCGGGGTGCTCTGCTTTTTTTTGCAGCACCGCAGCGGCGGTCATCCGCTCGTGAGTCGGACAGAACCCCTCCCAGAAAATGAACTTCTTCTCCGGGACGAATTGGGCAATCCAGCGCCCGAGGTTCCGGTCCGGCACAAAGATCAGTTCGTCCTCCCGGAGCGAACGGACCACTTTGAGCGCGTTGGCCGACGTGCAGCAGATATCGGAGTGGGCCTTGACCTCCGCTGATGAGTTGACGTAGGTCACCACCGGCACGCCGGGGTGTCTGGCGCGAAGCGCCTCCAACTCTTTAGCCGTAACCATATCGGCCATCGGACAGCCGGCATCCGGGCGGGGGAGCAACACCTTCTTGTCAGGCGAAAGAATCGCCGCCGATTCGGCCATAAAGTGTACGCCGCAGAAAACAATGACATCGGCATCGGTTCTGGAGGCCTCAATGGATAATGCCAGAGAATCGCCGGTGATATCGGCGATCTCCTGTACCTCGTCACGCATATAGTTGTGGGCCAGCAGCACGGCGTTGTGCACGTTGAGAAGGTCTTTTATCTGCTGTTTTACTACGTCGCTCATGCTTTCAGCTCCTGCTTTAGAGTCAAGTGCAGCTAAGGTGTCCAACAGGTTCCACGGCGGTCCATTCTTACTACGTTGCTGTGGCCGGTTACACATACCTGAAACTCCGTAAAAATACAAGATGTGACAACAGGGCTCCGGCTGTTAACCGGTGCGAGCATATGGTTCCCAAAATCATCTTGACAGGGACAACGCATCAGCCCAAATTTGCACGTATGACCGCAGCGAGGGTAGCGGTACAACCGATTACTTCGCTATCAATGCCGCACCGGCCGTCTTTGCAAAACTCGGCATGACCACGGTCAACCTGCCGACACTGGCGGCCCAGCTGGGCGAGCAGGTTCAGGGGCGCCTCGACGGCGCCGTATCCCTGGCGGTTGGTATGGCCTATATCTTCTCTGCCGTACCATTTATGAAGGGGATGATGGCCTACTGGTATTTCTTTGCCATCATGTTCGAGGCGGTCTTCATTCTGACCACCGTGGACGCCGGTACCCGAGTGGGGCTCTACCTGCTGGCGCTGGTAATCGAACCTGACGAGAAGTTGGTTCATCTGCCGCTGCAGGAGTGACGGTCGCGATGTTGCTGCTGACAAATCAAAAGCTGGTTCCGGCAGGCTGACTTTGCTTTCCCCTTGACAAAACGCCCCGAACCGGCTAGAAAAAAGGCTCTTCGGGATGTAGCGCAGCCTGGTAGCGCACCTGCTTCGGGAGCAGGGGGTCGCAAGTTCAATTCTTGTCATCCCGACCAGCTAATTCAGGCACTTACAGCATCTGTTGTGAGTGCCTTTTCTTTTATATGCAGTTGTATAACCTCCACCTCTGTCTGCTACCCCTCCGCCAATTCCTGCAAAACGTATAAATATTAAGTATATATCCGACAGACTCAATTACTCGTGCAAGTTATACGACACGTATAACCATGCCGGGTCCTCCCCGGTAACGCCCTTCTTTTATAACGGCCAACTAACAATAGTTCACCTTGATTTTATCCGTCACATGTGGTGGCTATACCATATGTGACGGATTCTGTTGGCAGTGGTACTTTTACTCCGGACCCACCTTTCCAATTTTTCCGCCTGCAATCACACACTTGTACTCGAAGCTTTCGCATGACTCCTCTGGCACGTTAGTTGCGGTATCCCTTCTTATCAGAAAATGTGCATTGCACTATTTTCAAGGAGGGTAAAATGAAAAAAGTCCTAACAGCAATCATGGTATGCGTTTCTGTTGTGACGTCCGCCACTGCCGCATTGGCTATCCAGCCTGCAGTTGCTTACGGCAACGCGGGTAATGGGTTGATTGCCGATTCTTCACTCACTCCTGACAGCTCCTACGCTATGACACGGACGTACGGACAACTGACACAGCTTTCCAGCAAAAACCTACCATCTGCGTATGTCGGAGTGGATATTGCCAGCCATACATCAGATAGCACGCTGAACCAATTAGCCAACAATAATTCTGGTTTAATACATAGTTCGGTGCAGTCTGACCGTGATGGCAAGGGTCCGCTCATGGTAACGCTACAACAGATGTATGGATCTACAACAGTAGCTGGTCAGCACATCAACCTTCAAGGTGTGTATGCCCCCGAGCCGGCTTCAGTTGCCCTCATCTGCGCCGGATTGGTCGCGCTTCCATTTGCGCGAAGGTTCAGGAATATGCTGCAGAAAACATAATATATTTGCCTGATTCGCTTCACCAGCAGTTGCTGCTTCACGGACTGACTGCCATCTTAAGGATACATGATTGGCGGTCCCAGGAGTACAACTGTTTGCCTCAACCCGAGCCGTCATATGTAGTAGATCTGTTAGATATGGCGGCGGACGTTGCAGGTTTCCCTTCACCCCGGAATCTTTCGATATCATTTCCCCGCGATACATCAAAAGCGCGTGTAAACGCAGTTTTTGCAGATCTTCTCCGGCACGGTAGGTGCCTTATGTCTTTTTGGGAGAATACCAGCACTGTCGTGCTGCTGCGAAAGAATAGATTACAATTTGCATGAGGAGTCCTAGGTGATAATACATTACAAACAGCTGTTATTACAGTATAAACCGTTGGAAATTGACGTGCCGATAGCTGGTAAGAATCTTGTGTCTGCCCTAACCGGGGTGGACGCGGAATCCGCTCACGATCCTTTTCACGGAAGATCACCTGCCGTCGCAATTTTCCTTTCATTCCTTCTTCTGATCCTTTTTGCCCCGCCCTCCCATGCCCAGGATTACCTGATTGGCAGTCAGGACGTGCTCAAGATCACCGTCTTCGAGTACCCTGACCTGACCACCGAGGCGCGGGTCAGCGAGGACGGTAAGATCACCTTCCCGCTGCTCGGCGAGGTCAATGCCAAGAACCTTACCGCCCGCCAGGTCGAGAAGGGGATTGCCGAGAAACTTGTGGCCGCCAAGATCATTAAGGTGCCGCAGGTCAGCGTCTTCGTTCAGCAGCAGCGCGGTCGCAAAGTAACAATCATCGGAGAGGTGGTCAAGCCGGGGCAGTATGAAATCGCCGGTCCTACCACCCTCCTCGACACGATCTCTCTTGCCCTCGGGATGACCCCGAACGCCGGCTACCAGCTTACGGTCTTCAGGAAAGAGCCGGCCGCCGATGGCAAGATTAAAACCAAAAAGATTTTGGTCGACGTCGACCGGTTGCTGAGCGGCGGCGACCTCTCCCAGAACTTCGAACTGCAGAATGCCGATGTCGTCTATGTGCCCAAGTCCATCTTCTATGTCTACGGAGAGGTGAATAAACCGGGCGCCTACCGGCTGGAAAAGGGGGTCAATGTCAAAAAAGCCCTGGCCCTGGCCGGCGGACTGACCGCCAAAGGCTCGCAGAGAAGGATCGAGATCACCCGCAAGGAAGAGGGTAAGGAGCGTGCCTTGAACGCCAGTATCGACGAGCTGGTGCAGCTCGACGACGTGGTGCGGTTCAAGGAAAGTATCTTCTATGTCTACGGCGAGGTGAACAAGCCGGGTGCCTACCGGCTGGAAAATGTGGTCACCGTCAAAATGGCCCTGGCCCTGGCCGGCGGACTGACCGCCAAGGGGACGCAGAGAGGGATCGAGATCACCCGAAAGGAAGGCGGCAAGGAACGTACCCTGAAAGCCAATAGTAACGATCCGCTCCAGTTCGACGACGTGGTGCGGATCAAGGAAAGTATATTTTAGATCAAGGTTTAAAGTACGAGATTCATTGTCCCACGTGTTACCCGCATGGAACTGTCTCTCACCATTGAACTGTTTTTACCATTGAATCTTGGGCATTGAACCGTCTCTTACGTTCAACGGCCTGCGAAAGGACACTATATGCAACTGCAGGATTTCTGGCAGATCATAAAGGAGCGCAGAAAGATCGTTCTCCTGGCTTTTGTCGCCACGGTGCTGACAACCCTGGTCGGTTCGGTCCTCTGGCCCGCTACATACGAGGGTACCGTCACGCTGATGCTGGACTACGACAGCAGCAACCCCATGAACATGGGGATGGTGGCCGCTCCCCAGGCCCTCTCCTCGGTAGAGTACATCAACACGCAGCTGGTGATCATCAAAAGCCGGCGCATCGCCGAGGGGATAGTCGATATCCTCAAGCTGGACAAGGTGCCGGAGATCGTCGCCAGTTTCAACAAGTCCAAGGAGATCAATCCCCTCTTCTTCTGGCGCAAGAAGAACGACCAGGACATTAAGGCCTGGCTGGCCGTAAATTTCCTCTCCGGGGGGCTCAATGTCGAACCGGCGCGTGATTCCCGCTTTCTCTACATCAGGTTCTATTCGCCCGATCCGGTTTTCTCGGCTGCGGTCGCCAACGCCTTTGCCAAGTCATACACCGCCTACAACCTGGAGCTCAAGGTGTCCCCTTTCCGTGACGCCGGAAAATGGTTCTCGGAAAAACTGAAGGACGCCAAGGGGTATTCCGACCGGGCTACGGAACAGCTCCGCGAGTATCAGCAGAAGAAGGGAATCGTCTCTCAGCCGGGGCAGCCGGGAGTGGTCTACGACGACGCGCTTCAGCGTCTTGACCAGATCAACCGCGAACTGGCGGGCGCCAAGGTCAAGCAATACGAGGCCAGGGTGTCGCTGAAACGGATCGAGGCGAGCCGGGGGAACTACGAAAGTCTCCCCGAGATCCTGGCCAATTCCTTTATCCAGGGGTTGAAAGGTGACAAGGTCAAGCTGGAGACCCAGCTCACCGAACTCTCTGCCAAAGCCGGAAGCGGCCATCCACAGTACATCCGGCTCCAGTCGATGATCGACACCGCCAATGCCAAACTGAAATCCGAGATGCAGAACATCGTCAACTCGCTCAAGCAGGAAAACAACGCATCCAGTCAGCGGGTGGCACAGCTGGAGTCGGCCGTGGGCGGGCTGAAGAGTGCATCGACCAGTGCAAGCGTGTCGCACTACGAGATGGATTCACTCAGCCGCGAGTCGGAGAGCTCCAAGCAGGCCTATGATGTTGTGCTGAAAAAGTATAACGAGACCGCCATCCAGGGAGACATCAACCGCACCAACGTCTTTGTCGTCGATGCGGCCGTCCCCGCTGTTTCCAAGCACAGCCCGAAGATCAAACTCAACCTGGCGCTGTCAATCTTCGTTGGCCTGTTCCTCGGGATCGGGCTGGCCTTCTTCTTCGATTACCTGGACGACACCATCAAGGGAGCCGAGGCAATCAAACGTCTGTTCGGGCTCCCGGTGCTCGGCACAATTACCACAGGAGCGGAGATATGAACAAAGACACCGTGAAGATCGTCGAACAAACAGCACAGGAGATTGAGGGTTCTTCCATCAGCGAGATCCTTATCGAGGACGGACGGATGACGCCTCAGGAGATGGAGCGGATCGTCGCCCTGCAAGCTAAGGAGAACATCCTCTTCGGCGAGGCCGCCGTCGAGCTTGGGGTCATAAAAGGAGAGGATGTCCGCTGGGCACTCGCCAGCCAGTACTCCTATCCCAGCCCGAGTACCGATGATCCTTCACTCGCCAAGGATCTCCTCCTGGTCCATGAGCCGTTCACCCGGAGGGCTGAGACCATTCGCTCCATCCGTAGCGGTCTGGTGCTGTCGGGCGTCGGTAAGATCGTCAGGAGCCTGGCCGTGCTGAGTCCGGGCGCGGGAGAGGGCAAGACCTTCGTGGCCGCCAACTTGGCAATCGGCTTTGCCCAGCTCGGCTTGCGGACGGTTCTGGTTGACCTCAATTTCCGTGCACCGCGCCTGCACGAACTTTTCCGGCTCAAGAACAATACCGGCGCCAGCAGTCTGATCATCAAGCGGGCGCTCTTCGAGGATGCCCTTCAGAATACCGCGATCGACTCGCTGGATATCCTCACCTCCGGCCCCAATCCGCCCAACCCGCTTGAACTGCTGAGCTGGCCGGATACTACGGAGCTGCTGGAGAGCCTAAAGAGGCGCTACGAGGTACTGATCATCGACACCCCGGCCTTCAGGCCGACTGCCGATTCCCTGATCATTTCAGGGCTTTGTGACGCAACACTGCTGGTTGCGCTCAAGGGCAAGACCAAGAACGCCCACTTCGGCCAGGTCAAGCGTCAGCTGGACGGCGCCGGGGTAAAGATCCTCGGTTCGGTGGTTAACGAGATCGACTAACGATGTTCAAAGAAGAAGGTTCATGGTTCGAGTCTTGAGGTTGAACATTGAACCGTTCGTAAAGGAAACCGATGAAATTTTATCGCAGCATTACTGTCATACCCTTCACCCTGAGCGTCGCCGCATTTTTCATGCTGTGCGGTTGCGACAAAGCGGAAATCGCCACGTCGGACCAGGTTCTGGCACGGGTGGGGGACAAGCGGATTACCACAACCGATTTAGATGGTCAGATCGGTACCCTGCCAGAATCGGTACAGAAAGTATCGACCCAGGGGCAGGGGAAGAAGGCCGTCCTGGAAGCCCTGGTCAACCGGGAACTCCTCTATGCTGCAGCGCTGAAGAAGAACATAGACAAGGACGCCGTGCTTTTGAGCAAGTTTGAAGAGCTGAAAAAAGAGCTGATCGTCACCAGCTATCTACAGAACGAACTCTCCGGCAAGCTGAAGGTGGATGACAAGGAGGTGGAAGGTTTCTACAACGCCAACCCTGCCGAATTCAAGAACCGCGAGGAGGTCAGGGTCAGCCAGATAGTCGTACCCGATGAAGCCAAGGCCCGTGAGATCCTCGACAAACTGAGCATCAAGCGCGATTTCGGCGAACTCGCCGCGAACCATTCCAGCGACAAGGAGAGCGACAAGGAGAGCGCCGCCCGAAATGGTGATGTCGGCTGGTTCACCCGCAGTCAACTCCCCAAGGAGATTCGTGACAGCGTCTTTTCCCTCCGTTCGGGTGAGGTCAGCACGCCGTACAAGATGGCCGACGGCTTTGAAATCTACAAGATCACCGCCAGGAGGACCGTGTCCTATCCCTTGGATAAGGCCAAGGAGGCCATCCGGACACGCTTGTACAATGAAAAATTTGCGAAAGAACTCAAGACACTACTGGAAGGGCTGAAGAGTACGACCACTGTGCAGTTGAATGAAACGCTACTGCGCCAGCCGCCAGCATCTAACCATTAGCAAAAGGAGTCAGCTATGAAAATAATTCTCCCCGTTGCCGGAAAAGGGACCAGACTCCGCCCCCATACCCACACCAAAGCCAAGTCCCTGGTGTATGTGGCCGGGAAAACAGTGCTGGAACATATCGTCAGCCGTCTTGTCCCGCTGCAGGCCGCTGAGTACATCTTCATCACCGATGATAACGGCGGGCAGATTCGGGATTTCATGGATGAAAAATTCCCGGACCTTTCCTGCACATACATCGTGCAGAAGGAGCGCAAAGGGCCGGCGCATGCCATTTCCCTTGCGGCTTCGCACATTTCCGAGGGTGATGATCTGCTGATTGTCTTCAATGACACCATATTTGTGACCGACCTGACGCAGATCCCCACCCTCTGCGCCGACTGCGACGGACTCATCTACTCGAAAGAGGTGGAAGACTATCAGCGGTTCGGCGTCAATGTTCTGGATGGTGAGTACATCGCCAGTATGGTGGAAAAACCGGATACGCCGGTATCGCGCCTGGCCCAGGTCGGCCTGTACTACCTGAAAGACGCGTACTCATTCATGCGGAGCCTGGCGGAGACGATAGCTGCCGGTGACATGGTCAAGGGGGAGTTTTACCTCCCGTCAGTTTTCATGCGGATGATCACGGGTGGCAGCCGGTTCCGGGCACCGCAGATTGATGCCTGGCTTGACTGCGGCAAGCCGGAGACGCTGTTGGAGTCCAACCGCTATCTGCTGAACGGCCGGCACCACGTGCATGGCGAGGTCATCAATTCGGTGCTGGTTGAGCCGGTACACATCGAGAAGGGGGCGGTGGTGCGTGACAGCATCCTTGGCCCGCACGTGTCGGTAGCCGCCGGCTGTGTCGTTGAGCAGAGTATTGTCAAGGATTCCATTATCAATGCCGGCAACGAAGTGCGTGACATGGTGCTGCATGGCTCCATTCTTGGGGATTCAGTCCAGCTTGTCGGCGTGTCGCTACGGATGAATATTGGTGATGATTCATTGGTCGAGATGGAGGGGTAGCTCGTTGAGTACGGCTACTACAAAGGGAACGGATGTGTCCCAGATTCGTTCCGGCATACTTCTTTCGTTCCTCTCCATCTTCCTGACGAATGGAATCAGCCTGCTCTTTACTCCCTATATGCTGGCCAAGCTGGGCCAAGCCAATTATGGCCTCTATATACTCGTCGGCTCGCTGATCAGCTATCTTGGACTTGTGACTTTCGGCATGGGGAGTACGTTGGTCCGTTACATCGCCCGTTACCGTGCGGTCAGCGATACAGAGAGTGAAGAGAACCTGCTGGCGATGGCCTTAATCGTCTACACTGGTATGAGCGCCTTAGTGTTGCTGGCTGGCGGCATACTCTGGTTTCTGTTGCCGGGCATCTTCCCCAAGCTGACAGCATACGAACTAAGTACCGCAAAGATCATGTTTGCCCTGCTGGTTGCCTCGACTGCGTTTACGTTGCCCAGTGCGGTTTTCTCTGCAGTGCAGACGGCATATGAACGTTTTTCATTCCCTCGAGTTGTCATGATCGCCTCCGGGCTGCTGCGAACGGCGGTTCTGTTTGCCCTGCTTTATCAGGGGTACAGCGTTGTGGCGATTGTCGTCGTTGATGTGCTTCTGAACGTTCTTGTGCTCCTTTTAAATCTTTACTATGTCTTCGTTGGGATGAAGGTTCGCATCCGCTTGCATCACTTTAACGTTCCATTGCTGAAAGAGCTGTTTCTGTTTTCATTTTGGATCTTTCTTAATTTGGTCATGGACCAGTTGTATTGGAAATTCGGTCAGACCGTTTTGGGAATGACGACCGGCACCTCAGCGGTTGCAGTCTTTGCAATCGGCATCCAATTGGCTTTTTATTTCCTGACCCTGTCGACGGCCATTTCCGGGGTGTTTTTACCACGTGCTGCAGCAATGGATGCACGGAATGCAAGCAATGAGGAATTGACCAGCATGATGATCCGGGTCGGCCGCTATCAGCTCCTGATAATGGGGCTCGCACTGATCGGCTTTATCAATCTGGGGCGGCTGTTTATTTTAAACTGGCTCGGTGCGGAGTACCTTCAGGCATGGGCCATGTCGCTGGTGATCATCATCCCGTTACTTATCCCGTTGATACAAAATTTCGGCATCTCAATTCTTCAGGCCAAGAACAAGCATGCGGCGCGCTCGGTAATCTATGTTGCCATTTCCATGGTAAACGTCGTGATTGGCTACTTCCTCTCGCTGCAGTACGGAGGACTCGGCATGGCAATCGCCATCTCCCTTTCCCTTTTCATGGGTCAAGGTATTGCTATCAATCTGTATTATCACTACCGAATTGGACTCAATATTCCCCGCTTTTTCAGAGAAATTCTGAGCGGCTTGCTTCCCGGCCTCGTGGTTTCCGGTACCCTCGGCTACCTCACCTCGTTGTTGCCCGGCGACGGTTGGCAGGGTTTATTTCTCAAGGGCCTTTTGATTGTTTTAATTTATATAGCATCGATGTGGCTATTCGGAATGAATACTCAGGAAAAGGCGGAGTTTGCTTCCATGACCCGGAAACTGCTCATAAAAACAGGCCTTGTACGGGAAATCCGTATACCTGAATAAACGATTCGGGGCTCTCCGGGTCATACGGTCAACGGCTGAAGGGACGACACTATATGATTCACATGTATTCCAGGAAGGAGGATTGCACCGGTTGTGGCGCCTGCGCCTCTTTCTGCACAAGTATACAGATGACAATGGATGAGGAAGGATTCCGCTATCCCCACCTCGATCCGGCGAGTTGCAGCAGTTGCGGTCAATGCCTGCAGATCTGTCCGATGGTAGCGGACAACCATGCTGTAATCCGCCGGTATCCCGGCCCTGACGATGTGGAAAAGATGGCGCAATCCGGGTATCCGCACGTTTTTGCCGCGTGGAACAAGGATGAAGCGGTCCGCAAGGAGAGTACATCCGGTGGCGTTTTTACCCTGCTTGCCAAACAGGTAATTGCAACTGGCGGCTTGGTGGCGGGTGCCGGCCTAAGTGACGATCTGCAGCTGAGGCACATTCTTGTTGATACGATTGAAGGTCTGCAACGTTTGCGCGGTTCCAAATACCTCCAGAGCGACCTGGGAGATATCTATCGCCACATTAAGAGTGCGCTCGAGGAGCGGCGGCAGGTTTTTTTTACCGGCACACCATGCCAGGTTGCCGGACTTAACTCTTTTCTCAAGCAGACCCACGAAGGTCTCATGACCTGCGACCTTGTCTGCCACGGTGTCCCTTCAGACAAGATATTCCGGAAATATATCAATGAGCGTGAGGGTCAGCATGGCGGTCAAGCGATAGCCGTATCGTTCAGAAACAAAAAAACCGGCTGGAAACGGTACTCCGTTACGATTGATTTTGATAACGGTTGTCATTCTGAAACACCGATGGACCAGGACAGTTTCATGCGCCTGTTCCTTACCGATCTTTGCCTGCGCCCGTCCTGTTATTCATGCCCTTATGCAACCATCCCACGGCAGGGTGACATTACGCTGGGAGATTACTGGGGCGTCGGCACCGCTCATCCCGGAATAGACGATGACCGTGGCGTCTCGCTGATACTTGTTAATACGGAAAAAGGTGCCGACAGGTTCCAGCGGCTTGAGGGTGACATGATTGTGCATCACAGCGATCTTGTCAGGGGTGTCGCCTGCAATCCCTGTGTCATTCGCCCGGTTCACATCCGTCCCGAACGTCAGGATTTTATGCAGGATAGTGATCGGTTGACGTTACATGAACTGATTAAAAAATATATCAGGCAACCATCGTGGCTGCGGAGCCGCTATGCAGCGTCAAGAAAGCTGCTTTCTCATATTAAAAAGAGTGCAATTTGTTTTCTTGATTCGAAAAGTACCGGTGATGCCGGTAAGAGTTGAAACAGGCAGTAAAAAATCCCTATGGAGTTTTAGGTATACATTATGAGTAGACCATTGTTCATTTTGGCCGGTAACGGGTCATATTTAAATCGGGGTTGTGAGGCTATTGTTCGGGGGACGGTAGATATAATACGGATGCGTTTCCAGAACCCACGGTTTTTAGTCTGCAGCTATTTTTTATCCGATGCCGCGCTGTCGGCACAGAGAAAGAATGAGTTCGACAAGGATATTACCCATGTGGGTATGGTACCGCCGTATACAGGCGGGAAGAGTATCCCAAGCAGGATAAAACGGCGGCTTCTGGAGCATATCCCTTTCTTGCGGAGACGCAGAACCTATCGCCATATTTTACCGGAACTCTCTGAAGCGCAGGCGGTGCTCTCTGTCGGCGGTGACAACTATTCGTTGGATTATGGCACGCCGAGGATGTTTACCGATCTGGATGATTTGATCTTGAGCAAGGGGAAAAAACTGGTGATATGGGGAGCATCGGTCGGCCCGTTTCATAGCAGACCTGACTATGAAACCTATATGGCGGCACATCTCAGCAACGTAACCGCAATTTATGCCCGTGAATCCTATACCCGAGCCTACCTTGCAAAAATAGGAGTTTTCTCAAACGTGTATGACTTGGCGGATCCGGCATTCATCATGAAGCCTGTTGAGCCCGCCCAATCGCCGGCATTCGCACGGTTGGGTGAAACCATAGGGCTGAATTTCAGCCAGTTGATGGGACGATACGTGTGTCCGGGTAACGAAGACCGGTGGTTAATACTGGCGAAGGAGATTGTCGCTCGCATAAAGAATGAGTTTGGTCTCCCCATTTTACTCATACCGCATGTTTGTGAAGAAGATCCCAATAACAACGATTATCTGTTTATGAAGGCGATTATTCAGGATTCTCCTTTAGAGGACGTTTCTATTTTAAATCCGGACTACTCGAGCCAGGAATTGAAATGGATCATATCAAAATTGCGTCTCTTCGCCGGAGCACGAACCCATGCAACGATAGCCGCGCTGTCATCTTGTGTGCCGACGATCAGTTTCTCCTACAGCTTGAAGGCGCTGGGAATCAACCAGGATGTTTTTTCCAATCTTGATTACTGTTTAAAACCGGGAGAATTAAATCCTGACAGAATATGCGCCGTATTTTCGAGCGTCTTACGTGATGAGAATGAAATCAGGGAACAACTTGTTTCCCGGATGTCTGAAATCTATCAGACATCCGAACGCGCCGGGGGTTTTCTGAAAGAGCTCTGTGGCTCAGGGAGATAGCGGTGCCTGTTCAATTGGTTTCAGTGATAATTCCGACATATAATCGGGCCCGGTTTCTTACTCAGGCCCTTGACTCGGTATTGCAGCAAACGTATCGGAATTTCGAGATTATTGTTGTCGATGACGGCTCTACAGACAACACAAACGACGTTGTTTCCCGATATCTGTCGGAAACCGTGAAATATGTTTTTCAAAAGAACAGTGGCCCCTCCGCTGCACGTAATACCGGCATTAGGATGGCGCGGGGTGAATATATAGCATTTCTGGATTCGGATGACCTCTGGGACCCCTGCAAGCTCGAAGTGCAGATCGCCGCATTCAGCCATGACCCGGCTGTCGGAATCATCTTTTCCAATGCCCGGTATATTGATGAAAACGGCCTGGTTTGCAGGGAGAGCATGGCAGAGAAGGGGTATGTTTTTGGCGGTGACTTCATCCGGGAGGTCGCTGAATATCGGTTTCCTCATGCGAGTGATACCGTTTTGCTCAGGAAGAGTGTCTTAAATAGCAACGAATACTTCGATGAGTCGTTACGGTTGGCAGAGGATATTGATCTCTGGGTCAGAATAGCGCTCAAAACCAAGGTCGGGTATCTGGACCGGCCGCTCGCATCGGTCAGAATACATACGGCGTCCCTTATGCGGCAAACATCCCCCGGATTCCTCCGGATCCGTGCGATCGAGGTATTGGGGAGATATCGTAACGAGGTTGAAGGCCGGTTCGGCAGCTTTAATACATGTGTAGCCGAGGCGTATGATTACGCCGCCAATGAAGCATTGTTGCGTGGTGATAGGGGACGTGCGTTGATTTACTATCTAAAGGCTCTGACAAGTACGCCGTTATGCTTTAAACGGTACAAGGATTTTGTTCGCTGCTTTCTCCCTTTGACCTATTTGAGACAGAGATATGATGCCGCGTGCTCTTCAATGCTGAATTTGACCGGGGATGGAAAATGACCATGCGTATAACTGTTATCATACCGGTCTATAACGGAGAGCGGTTTATTGCCCGAGCCATAGATAGCGTCCTGGCTCAGAGTTATCCGGTGCATGAGGTCGTTGTTGTCAATGACGGGTCAGTAGACCGCACGGCAGAACTGTTGTCCGGATATGGAAATCGAATTCACACGATCACGATTCCTAATGGTGGTGTATCACATGCCAGAAATGTCGGGATAGCTGCGAGTACGGGCGAGATCGTGGCCTTTCTGGATGCCGATGATGTCTGGAACGTGAACAAAACAGAACTGCAGGCGGCTCTGTTCCGGAAGTATCCTGACGTTGGTTTCTGCTGTTGTGACTATCTTGTTTTCAATGAGTATGTACAGAAAGAAGTTAACCATTTTTCCTCCTTCAATGATTGGAATGATCTACATCTTGATCAACCGTTGCAGCAAGAGGCGTTTGCGCTTCTCATAAAAGAGAATCTTGTCGGCACCTGTTCTACTGTTGCTATCAGAACGTCGGTACTTACCAAGAGTGGCGGTTTTGATGAAAGTTTACGCCAAGCTGAAGATTACGATTTATGGTTACGATGCGCACTGCAGACGGAGTGTGTGTTTCTGTCGACAATCCTGGTTACAAAAGTTACCCACGAAAATAATTTAACCGCCAATGTCATCGAAATGTGTCTCTGCCATGAACAGGTGCTGCTTGCGACATATCACAACTGCACTTCCTATATTAAAAGGCATGAGCTCCAGAATCTACACGCGACGGCGTTGGCTGCCAAAAGATACCAGATAGGTAATGCTTATTTTGAGGCCGGCAGCGTCGGGCATGCCTTTCGCTATTATGGAAAAGGGTTGCGCTCATCATGGTCTGTTTCAAATGCGCTGCTGTTTTTGGGCTGCGTTGCCCGCAAAACCGTCCGCATGTTGTCGGGCGGACTCATTGCAAAAAACAGATTCCGGGCCAACCCATGAGAGACCACATGCAATTAATCTCGGTTGTTATTCCGTTGTTTAATAAAGAGCAGTATATCCGCCGCGCTCTGCAATCGGTTCTTGCCCAGACGTTTCAATGCTTTGAAGTGATCGTGGTCGATGATGGCTCGACTGACAGAGGCGTTGACAGTGTCACAGAGATCAATGATCCGAGAATCAGTGTCATCCGGCAAAAAAATGCCGGGGTTTCAGCTGCACGCAACAGGGGGGTTGAGGAAGCACGCGGAGAGTTGATCGCTTTTCTAGATGCCGATGACGAGTGGACGCCTGATCATCTCGATACTATCAACCGTTTGAGAACTGAATTCCCTGATGCCGGACTTTATGCCTGTGCGTACTGCACGTATCTGGCCGGCGGCAAGATCGTAGACCATAGGGGGGCTGTTGTCCGCCCCGGTTCAGAAGAGAAAATTCTCCACAACTATTTTAGATCAGCAAATAGCGGAGAGGCCGCTCTGCATATTTCTGCTGTTGCCGTTGCGAAAGGCATCGTTACAGAAGTTGGAGGGTTCCTTGTCGGAGAGACGTTGGGTGAGGATTTGGAATTTATCTGTAAGGTCGCCATTACATATCCTGTCGCATACAGTGATCGCATTGGCGTTACTTATTACAGGGATGTAGAAAACAGTGCCGTAAGTTCCAATATTATGGTGACACAGTTACCGTTTGTTAAAACTGCTCGCCACTACCTTGATAAAGGTGCCGTTGATAAAAGCATGGTTAACGATCTGCTGGATTTTATAGCCGAACACCAATTGTGGCTGATTCGGAGAGATGTACTGGCAGGCAACAGTGCCGCTGCCAGGAGCATGCTGGCAGATTGTCATACATCCAAATATAGAATAAGAAAAATATGGTGGTCCTTCTGGTCGGTTTTACCACGCAGGGTTACCCGCACTGTTTTTAATTTCAAAGAATACATAAAACAGCGCTGACTGATTTGTGTAAGCCACTAAAATAAATACGATGGTTAGGTTATGGGCATGACTTCTTTATCAGGAGCTTTGTAATTATATGAACATATTCCGCAGACAGTTGACAAAGACATATTTCAAATTCATCAAATTGATCCACATGGGTAACTGCAGCGCCACAGGATCAAACTATGTAGCGATTGGTGCGTTGGCAATCCACTCCGGAGGCACGTTTGTTTTGGGTGCCAGGAATGTTTTTGAGAAAGGGTATGACATTGAAATCAGCCATGGACGGTTTGAAATCGGTTCTGACAACTACTTTAATAAAAACATTAAAATAGTCTGTTATGAAAAGGTGACGATAGGGAGTAACTGCCTGCTGGCAGATTCTGTCCATATTTATGATCAGAATCATAATTACGATGACGTCACCTGTAATATCAAGGATCAGGGATATAGCACGTCACCGGTAGTCATTGGCGATAACGTCTGGATTGGAGCGAAGGCTTCAATACTAAGCGGGGTCACAATCGGTAACGGAGCGATCATTGCCACTGGAGCCGTTGTCACAAAGGATGTCCCGGAGATGGCAATTGTTGGTGGCGTACCGGCTAAAATAATCGGGAAGCGAAATCGATGAATACAAAAATTAAAGTATTGCACATCATAAAATCTCTTAACCTTGGCGGGGCCGAAACCAATCTGTTTAATCTGGTTCACTCTTCGGATGAAAACAAATTTGAGTTGCATGTGGCGTATTCACAGGGGGGTGAGATAGAGGGCCGTTTTTTAACGTCGGGCGTAAAGCTGCTCAAGTTTGCATCAGATGAACATAAGATCAAAAGCCTGGCGAGTATCCCCATAATCATCCGCCTGGCCGCGTACATAAAAAACAATAAAATAGATATTGTCCATACTCATGTCTTCAATGGTCACGTCTGGGGCGGGATAGCTGCAAAAATTGCCGGTGCAAAGGTAATAGAGCATGTCCATGATTTTCGGTATTTGGATTGTGATGAATACCAGCGCCGCCGTGGGACGACGACTCAGTATAAATATTCGAAATATCTTCAATGGGTATCTGATGCGACGGTCGTGCTTACCCAGCAGAATGTCGATTATCTGCTTGATAACGGTTTTCAGAAAAGAGCTGAAATCCATCAGATCAGGAATGGTATTCCGTTGGTGGATGCACGTTTGCCTGCGGATAAACAAGAAGAGTTGAAGAGCCGGTTTGGCATCCCGCACGATGCGTTCCTGATTTCGACCCTTTCAAGAATGTCTGCAGAAAAGAATATTGATCTGATCCTGAGAATAGCCCCCATGGTTAAAAAGCAGGTGCCGTCAGCAGTTTTCGTGATCGCGGGAAATGGGCTATTGCTCGATGAACTAAAAAAACAGGTGGATGTGTCTCAACGTGACTACATCAAGTTCATTGGCTATTACGATAACGTGCGTGAACTGCTATCAATTTCCGATCTATTTCTTCTCCCCTCTTTTCTTGAACTGCATTCCATCGCGCTTCTCGAAGCGATGAGCATGGGAGTACCGCTCATCACATCGAAGGATGTTGGGTGCAACAATGACTTCATCTCCCACAATACGAATGGTTTTCTCCTGGACCCCTTTAACGATGAGGGGTGGGCCGACACTATCATTGGTCTGGCGAAAGATTCACGTCTCCGCCACGATGTTGGCCAGGCCGCAAAAGAAACCTGCGAACATGAATACGATATCGCGATAACCGCCACCAAGTTTGGGCAACTATATGAACATATCCTTAACTGATACGAGCCGTTACATACTAACGCTCATAATCGGCATTGCTGCCGGCCGCGTCGTTTTACAGACCGCAGGATTTATCGGCGGCAACACCATGGTTTTGGTTGCAGTACCTTTTTTGTTGCTCCTCGCTCTGTTGACAGTTATGGATCTCAGCTACCCGCTGATTTTGATCCTTCTTTTTCGCCCCCTGCTTGATCCGCTGCTTGAATTGACGAAGGTGCAAATCCTCGGCCAGAGTCTGGGGGTTGGTGCGCTGCTGAATGGCCTAGTGGTTGTTTTGACCGGTATGCTTTTCATCAAAGAGCGGGGAACTCTGGCCAAGGTAACCGGCCGCTATAACTGGCTCGTTTTCCTTTTGTTCTGCTGTGTCTCGCTCTTCGTTTCGCCTGATCCGGGAAGAGGATTCCGTTTGATCATTAACCTCCTGAGCTACCTGTGTCTTTTTATGTTGCCCTTTGTGTTAGTCAAAAAAAAGCAGGATCTGTATTTGTGGTTGCGCGTGCTGCTTGCCAGTGGATTTTTTGTGATCATCGCCGGTGTGGTTGACGTTCTTCGGGGTGGGGCGTTTTATTCAGACGCCGGTATCCGTATCAAGGGCTCTTTTACGCACCCCAATATCCTGGCTTTTTATCTCGTCCTCCTCATTGTCATCTGTATTTTCGTGTTGCAGGAAAGAATCAGGCTGTTTTCCAAGCTCCAGCCGCTTCTGCTCACCGTTATGCTTGTGTCGTCCGGCTTTCTTCTCGTAGAGACCAAAACCCGTAATGCATTGATCGCGTTATGGTTGCTTCTGGTTATCTATTCAATGCTACGCAACAGAATCTATCTCATACCGCTGCTGCTGACACCTCTTGCCGCGCTCTTGGTCCCCTCTTTGAATGCACGAATGCTGGAGATACTGAACCCCTCTCCCGGCCTTACTAGCAGCCTCGACTCTTTTGCCTGGCGCGTTTCGCTCTGGAAAAGCGCCTTGCCGCTGGTGTGGCATTCGCCGTTTATTGGCCATGGCCTGGCGTCATTCCAACCTCTGTCACCAAGTTTTTCCAAAATCGTTGTCAGGGGGGGGAGCCCGGCACACAACGTTTTCATGGAACTCGCCTTTGAGATAGGTATTCCCGGTCTAATCGCCTATCTGTCAATTCATGGCGCTCTACTTCATACCTTTATCAAGAACCGGAAAAATGATGTCCGGTTCCTTGTGGTGGCCTTAGTTGTAAGCTTTTGTGTGATTTCATTTGCAGACAACATCCTCTATTACCTCGCGTTCAACTGGTATTACTGGTTTTTTGTCGGCCTGGTCTGCGTATACCTGAGGGATAAGTATGGTCAAGTTCACTGTCATAATACCTGCGTATAATTCGTTGGCAACGATTCCGGCGACGATTGCATCGCTGTCACTCGATTGCCATCGCGATTTTGTTCAGGAGATACTTGTTGTTGATTCATCTGATGCCCCTGCATCAATTGAGTATCTTGTCGCGGCAGAGGCGCGTGGCGAAATACGGTTAATCAGCTGTGCGACAAAAACAATGCCTTCAATTGCCAGAAACGTAGGGGCTCGTGCGGCACTGTCACCCTATCTGGTCTTTATCGACTCCGATGTCACGGTCACTGCGCAGTGGTCCCGCAAGATTGCCGATTTTTTTTCGGCAGGCGGTCTGGCCGGCGCCGGGTCGGTAACGATCCCGCCACATCAGCGAAAGAGTCTGCTGCCATTAGGGCAGCTCTATCTACAATTCAATGAGTTCCTGGATACGGCGCCCCGGCAGGTTAAGCCGTTTGCCCCTTCCTGCAACCTTTTCTGTACCAGGGCTGTTTTTGACGCTGCCGGCGGTTTCCCCTCCATCAGGGCGTCGGAAGACGTTCTCTTCTGCCTGAAACTATCCCGGCTCACGGAACTTGTTTTTCTGCCCGAGGCACGAGTCTGCCACATCTTCCGTGAACAGTTTGCACCATTTGTGAAGAATCAGGTTCTGCTGGGGAGGTACGTCAATATTTACCGCCGGTCGATCAATCCTGCCGCTTTCTACCTGAGCGGATTTGGAGCGCTACTGGCCGCTCCGGCGATAACGCTCATCAAGTTCCTGCGGATTGTTTCTCGGATTGCCGGATCCAATCAGAGCCATCGCATGGCATTTCTGCTGTCGTTTCCTGTTTTCCTGTACGGCCTGTTCTGTTGGGCCTACGGCTTTATACAAGGAGGTTTTTCTGATGAAGTTGTCTAATCATATACTGTTTTGCTCGCTGTTCTGCCTGTTCGTTCTCCTTGCCCCGGTGTGGGTCGGCGCATCTTCCTGGGAGTTCCAGGGGTGGTATGGCGGGGGTGCCTATCCATCAGTGGCGTTCGATCCCCTGGTAAAGGACAGGCTTTACCTTTCGTCGGATGTCGCCGGACTCTGGCGGAGTGACGATGCCGGTACTTCCTGGAAGCCGATGACCAAAGGACTCAATAATCATTATGTGGCAGCCATACTCCCCTCTCCTTCCGTTGCGAATCGTGTCTATGCGGCTACGGAGAACGGGTTGTTTAACAGCAGTGACGGAGGAGGGGAATGGCGGGCTTGCGGGGGCTTTGAAGGAGGTATGACGTTCAGGCGGCCGGAGTCTTACCGGGTTATCGCCTTGGACCCCTCATCGCCGGCACATGTTTTTGTCGGCACCGCCGACGGCAAGGCGCTTGTCTCGACTGACAGTTGCCGCTCCTGGTCTCCGCTGGGCTCTACCACGCACCCTTTCGGCAAGAAGGTACTGATTAACGCCATTGCGTTGACAGCGGACAGACAATACCTCTTGGCAGGTTCAGCAAAGGGGGTTGCACGGTATTCTTTCAAGGAGAAACTCTGGGGTGCCGTTGACCCGGCCAGAAAGTCCATTACTGATCTGGTAGCTTCACGGGTCAATACATCACAGCTCTGGGCTGCATCAGGCAACGAGTTGATTGAATCCAACAATTACGGAAAAAGTTGGACTTCCGTCACGAAACTTGGCCCGGAGAAAATCACGCGACTTGCCGTTTCTGAAACCAGGAACGCCAAATCCATGTCTCTCCTCTGGGAGTACGAGTGGAAAGGCGGTCTTAAAATCAGTGACGATGGCGGGAAAACATGGCGGCACGCAGACAGCAACATGTCTGGCGATGCGTTGTCAAATCCGACCCGCGCCTGGGCCGACAAGGGTGGCCGCCCGCTGGCGGTAGCGATTGATCCGTTCAACTCAGCCCATATTTTCAGGACCGATTGGTGGGGAGTCTGGCAGTGCACCGATAGCGGGAAAACCTGGCATGAAGCGATAAAAGGCGCTGCCAACACAGTGTGCACCGATCTGTATGCGCTGATGAATGGCGATCTTCTGGTTTCCACCATGGATAACGGATTATTGCGCCGGAATAATCGTTCCGGCACATACGAGCCGCTTTTCCCGACACGGGGGTATGCACCCGATGTCAATGGCCATGTCTGGCGGGTTCTGTCGCTGGATGCGGCCGGAAAGAGGCTCCTTGCCACGTCCTCGCCCTGGGGAGCAAAAATTAATCAGGTTCTGCTGAGCGACAACGGCGGTAAAACGTTTCGTCGCACGCAGTCCGGCCTCCCGAAAGCGAGACCACACGTAAATACCTTCTGGAGCGAGGGATATCCTCGCGCAGTGGCGGTTGATCCCCGGAATTCCAATAGAGTGTATCTCGGCATCGACGGGGATGATGGCGGCGGTCTGTTTGTTTCATCAGACGGTGGCAATTCCTGGGTGCCAACGCCGGCACAACCGGCATCGAAGCGCATCTATAGCGGGTTGGCAGTAGACCAGACAGCCCCCGATGTTCTCCTCTGGGGCACCTGTGGTCCGAAGGGGGGGATTTACCGCTCCCCGGACCGTGGAAAGAGCTGGTCGCACGTAGCAGATGGCTGCATCTACGAAATCGCCGCTACCAAAGGGGGGGACCTCTACGCGACAGGTGAACAGAACGGCCCGGCACTACTGCATTCCAAGGATCATGGTGCAACCTGGCGCACTTTGAAGGTTTTTTCCAGCAAGGGGACGGCGAAAGGGTTCAGCGTCAATCCGGCCAATCCCGATATGCTGGCGGTAACTGTTACCCGCTGGGATAACAGTGGGGGGGGGGTAGTCTACCTGTCACCGGACCGTGGTAAAACATGGAAAGACATTACCGGCGGACTTTCCAACGGTACTGGTGCTGTGGCAACTGCTTTCAGCAGGGATGGCACCTACCTGTATATCGGCAGGTATGCAGGATCTGTGTATCGCCTTGCTCTCGCTGCACACCGCTGAGCCATGGTGAACCAGAGAGGACATCATAACTGTTACATCAGTACCTACAGCTTGCGAGGGTGATTTGAAAAAAATGCTTTGGAAACTCCTGTATCGCGATTGGGAAGAAAAAAATGAACCGTTACTTCCCGGATATACGGTTTTGCTGACTGTGCCGGGGGACATGCCCTTCCTGTCTACCCTGGCTTTAAAAGCGTGCCGTGCGCAAAAAGATATACATATGCATGAGCTGTTTCTGGTTCCTGATCATATACCGGCCAAGCTGGACTCTTTTTATGAACGGATTGTGTCTGAAGAAGCTGCTGTGCCGGCACGGTTAATCAGAATGTCATCTATTGATTATATTGCGACAACGTTTTGCGGCAATTCGCAAAGGCATTGGATCCAGCTTTTTAATGGGACAAAATCAGCTCGCACGACCAGATTGCTTTTTCATGACAGCGATCTGTTTCCTGTAACTGATACATTTTTCGCTAATCATTACCTGAAAGCAACGAACAACAATTATGACGTTTATGGTGTGAGCGAGGTGTGGGATTCTTGGTATAAAGAAAATGGATATAGCCACGTAGCAGCCACATGGGAGGCCATGGTGTCCATAGGCTGGCTGAAATCGTTCCCTCCCTATCAGCATAGAGGTCAGAATGCCACAGTTGATGGTAAGCAGCACGAGTTTGATACCATCTTGTTGACGCAATGCCTGACGTCTCCACAGAGCATTGGCTATTGTCCTGACGAGGGGGATTTTATTCACTTCAATTATGTTGTCTCCACGTATCGGAATTTCAGGAGAACGAAGGGGAGCTTCCTGGATTCCGGTTTCAAGCTTCTTCTTATACGTCTGCTTATAGATCTTTTTGATGAAAGCGGCTGGTCTTATGAAATCCCGTCGTTCGCGGAGTTGCGCCGGAATCTGGGTACTAGCGGTGGGAGAGTTCTCTTTACCAGAAGTGAAGATGACAGTGAATATCATCAGTTCAGAGACAAGTTACATGCGTTTATTGGCCTGGATCTGTTGAATGCGCAGCAGCGCAATCAGATCGTTGAAAGAATCAACATCTTTGACACGTACTACCGGTATGAAACGCAGGGTTAGTTCTCTCGTTTTACCCTTGAGGAGTTGCACTGATATGGAACATTTAGATGCGACATGTACATTGTTTGGAATCTCTATCAACAATGTTGATTTTAACGGGGCTATTGATCTTGTTAATTCTTTAGTGGCATTACCAGCGGGAGGGATGGGGCGCTATATTGTGACCCCCAACGTGGACCACGTCGTGAAGCTTCGGCACGATTCGGAATTCAAGTATGTGTATGCTGGCGCAGCCGCTGTCTTCGCCGATGGCATGCCTCTGGTGTGGGCATCTCGCCTCCTGGGAAAGCCCCTTAAAGAACGCGTGGCAGGTTCAGACCTTTTTACGGCGATTTGTGAATTATCGGCCCGCAAAGGCTACACCCTGTTTTTTCTTGGCGGTTTACCGGGCGTTGCGGAGGCGGCAAAACGTGAACTTACCACCCGGTACCCTGGCTTGAATGTCGTTGGAACGTATTCCCCCCCCTTTGGTTTCGAAAATGACGCTGCGGAGAATAAAAAAATCATCAACCTGATCAATGCCGATACACCGGAGATCCTGTTCATCGGCTTGGGGTGCCCAAAACAAGAAAAATGGATTTACCAACATTGTGACGAATTAAACATAAAAGTAGCGCTCTGCACCGGAGCTGCGTTTGATTTTGTCGCCGGGACCGTAAAGCGCGCACCAATGTGGATGCAGAGGATAGGTTTTGAATGGTTGTATCGGTTGCTGTCGGAGCCGGGGAGACTGTGGAGACGGTACCTCGTAGATGATGTCGCGTTTCTGAAAATTGTAACGCAGGAATACGTACGCTTAAAATGCCAGTCAAGCGATAAAGGATAAAATAAGCAATGCTTCGAGCCAAGAACAAGTTGATCCACAATATAGTCCTCTGCATCGACGCGTCAGTGGTGGCTGTATCCTTCCTGATCGCATTTATGCTCAGGGACTACCTCGACCTCCACTTCCTCCCCCAGCTTCCACCCCCCTCGGAATACCTCCCGTTGCTGGTCGTCGTTGTACCACTCTGGAACATCACGCTCAAATCTTTTGGCGTCTACGACTCGATGCGGGAAATGCACTTCACCCAGCTCTGCTGGGGCATCTTCGAGGCATCCATGGTGGCGACTCTCATCTTTTCCACCGGGGCATTCCTGTTTGAGCTCGAGATCCTGTCGCGGACGTTCGTCTTGATCTTCTTCGCCGTAACGACCTCCTTGTTGATCATCGAGAAATCCCTCGCACTCCTCTACCTCAGGAACATCAGAAAGAAGGGATTCAACTTCCGGGCGGTGCTCATTGTCGGTTCCAACCACAGGGCCAAGGGCTTTGCCGAAACCATTGAATCACACCCCGAGTGGGGACTCAAGATCCTCGGCTTCATAGACGAAGAGGAGATGCTGGGACGCTCCATCGGCGCTTCGCAGGTGATCGGCGTTTTTGACGATATCTCACGCATCCTCGACGAAAACGTGGTGGACGAGGTCATCTTCATCATGCCGCGCAACTGGCTGGATCGGCTGGAACAGTATGTCCGGGTCTGCGAGAAGGTCGGGGTGAAGGCGACCATATCCATCGATTTCTTCGACACGGCCATAGCCAAGCCGGTGCTGAAGGAGTTGGGCGGTTGGCCGCTGCTGACCTTCGACTCGACCCCCAACGACTACTTCTTCCTGACGATGAAACGCACCCTCGACCTGATCGGCTCAGGCGTCGGCCTGATTGTCCTGTCGCCGCTCTTTTTAGCCATCGCGCTGATAATGAAGATCACCTCCCGCGGACCGGTCTTTTTCCGGCAGACCCGCTGTGGCGTCAACGGCCGGACCTTCTCGATCCTTAAATTCCGCACCATGATCGTGGATGCGGAAAAAAAGCTGGCTGCGCTGCAAAAACAGAACGAACTGCAAGGGCCGGTGTTCAAGATCCGCAACGACCCGCGCATTACGGCCATCGGGCGTCTGTTGCGCAAAACAAGCCTGGACGAGCTGCCCCAGCTCATCAACGTTCTTCGGGGGGACATGTCGCTGGTGGGGCCGCGCCCGCCGCTGCCGGCGGAGGTGGAGCGCTATGAGCGCTGGCAGAGGCGGCGGCTGAGCATGCGCCCCGGGATCACCTGCATTCACGAGGTGGTGGCACGTAACAACAAGGATTTCAACGTCTGGATGAAGATGGACCTGGAGTACATAGATAAATGGTGCTTCGGGCTCGACATGAAGATCCTGGCACGCACGGTTCTGGCGGTAGTCAAGGGGACGGGGTGTTGAGACGGTTCAGGGGGCAACGTTTGTGGTTTTCGCTTCAAAGCGTTAGCGGTGAAGTGACTGCAGCGCCTCATCTCTCACGTAAAAAGGATACTATGAAACTTACTAATATACTCCTGTTGCTGCCGTTGATATGTGCGGCCACATCCGCCGGCTCTGCCCGGGCTGCTCTCCTCGGTGATGTTATCAAGCCGTTCGCGTCGGTCTCTGAGGTTTACGAAAGCAACGTCTTCCTGATTAAGGACCGCGAACAGCTCCGACTGCTGACCGGGGGCGACCGCTTCGACGATTTCAGCACCGTGGTCAGCGTAGGATCAGGACTCAATTACCATCTGGGTCGACAGGAGCTGAACCTGTTCCTGAAGCGGGACTTCATTCGCTACAGCCATGACACAGTTCAGGATGCCGACCGTGACGAGGCCAAGCTCAAGCTGGACCTGAGCGTGTATGACAAGATCAAGATGAGTTTTGATGGGGCATATTCGAAGGCGCCCCAGTCGCGCAACGATTATCTGGGCGATGGGCTGAACGAGGTGACAAACCTCTCCGGCGGAGCCACGCTCGGCTATGTGATGACCTCCGGCCTCGGTTTCGAGACGAGCTATCGCAGGGAAGAGGTGGGCTACTCGCTGGCCCGGTACAATGGCAACGAATATTCCGTGGATCGCTATGCCGGGCGGGTGATGTACCGTACGTCGCCCCTCACCATGTTCTACGCGGGCCTGCAGCGGGACGAGATCGCGTATCACGGTGAACTGCACCTGGGTGGCGCAACGCTGAACAACGACAGCATGTCCGACTCCATCCGGCTCGGCCTGGAGCGGAGCGCCGGAGCCAAGACAACGGTCTCCGGTTATATCGGCTATCTGCAGCGTCGGCACAACTCCGCCGGGGGGCGGGATTTCGACGGTGTTATCGGCCGACTGGCGCTCAACCACCAGTTGAGCGCCAAGCTTGGGCTCACGCTGACTGGCGAGAGGCAGCTGTACGAGGAGACGTATGCCGACCAGATCTACAGCGTCAGCGAATCGATCGGCCTGGGGGCCGTCTACCAGGTTACTCAGAAAATAAAGATAAACCTCTCCGACCGGCTTATCTGGAAGAGCTTCAAGGACCTGCCCGGTTCGGGGGTGGCAAAACGGAGCGACCTGCAGCAAGAGCTGAAAGCCGGCATCGGCTGGACCCCGATAAACAGGCTTTCGGTCGACATCGGCTACATCTATCTGACCCGCTCCTCGGACGATTCCACCCTCGACTATAACGCCCACACGCTGCTGACCAGCCTTTCCTACCACTTCTAAAGCCGCCCTGGTCGGCAACGTTCCCGGAAGCCTGGTGCAGCCGATGCCGCGATCCTTATCATCGGCCGCTCCAGGAGTCAGGGTGGTGCCGTGAACAAACACTTGGCATATTTGGAGCATATCAGCTACAATCCGTGAAAAAAACAGGGTTCGCTTGAACCCTGCACCGGGAATCTGCATGAGCACCCCCCCTTCAACTAATCGCAGACGCTGGACAATTTTCGCTACCTTGGCGTTGATGTACATAATGGTCTATTTTTACCGCGTTTCGTTGGCGGTTGTGGCTGGTGATATCACACGTGAACTGCATCTGACGCCGGAGCAGCTCGGCACGCTCTCCGGAGTGCTGTTCTACGTCTATGCCGTTGCGCAGTTGCCCCTTGGGCCGATGATCGATCGGTTGGGAAGCAGATTGGTGATCAGCGGTTGTGGTGTTCTGACCACGCTTGGGGGAATCCTGTTTTCACAGGCTGACACGTTCGCGGTCGCCATGATCGCCCGGATGCTGATCGGTATCGGCACCGCTTCGGTATTGATGGCGACCTTTACGCTCTTTAGTCACTGGTTCAGCAAGCAGGAGTTCGGGCGGGTCTCCGGCTTCATGGTCGCGCTGGGAAACCTCGGTAATCTTGCGGCCACGGCACCTTTGGCGCTGGCCGTCGGAGCCTTTGGCTGGCGAAATTCCTTTCTTGTTGCCGGTGTCGTGCAGGCGCTGGTGACACTGCTGGTATTTAGCAAGGTACAGGACAAGCCGGACGGAGGCCCTGCTCATGAAGAGGCTGGATCAGGCGCCAAAACTGGAATGATGTCGGCCTGGAGTGAAATTTTCGGAACTCGGGATTTCTGGCTACTGGGGGTTCTTTCGTTTTCCTGGTATGGCAATTACCTGGCGTTGCAGGCGTTATGGGGAGGGCCGTATCTGATGGAGGTGCTGCATCTTTCCCGTGCCGCTACCGGCAGCATGCTGATGTTCACCTCATTCGGGTTTATCGCCGGCAGTTCATTTGTCGATGTGGTTGCTCGCCGCTTCTTCAGGTCCTACAAGAAAACCCTGCTGGCGGGGCAGCTGGCGCTGCTGCTGTTCATGACGGCCTTTCTGGGGTGGGCGGAAGCCATGCCGCAGCCGCTGCTGGCGGGTCTGTTTTTCTTCATTGGCCTTGCCGTTTCAAGCGGGGTGATGATTTATCCGATTATCCGCTCCATGTTCCCGGTCGGCATTGTTGGTACAGCGCTGACATCGCTTAATTTCTATGTATTGATGGGGGCGGCGGTGACACAGCAGGTCATGGGGGTCATTGTGGGATCGTATGGCAATACGGCAGGGAGCATATCCGCGCCGGCGCTCCATACGGCCTTTCTGTTTCCGATCGTGGGGCTGGCGCTCTCCATCATTCTTTATTCCCGCGCCCGGGAGTATGGGCAGCTGAGTTAATGCCACTCACTCCATCTTACTAATCCAGCTCTTCCCCAACCTCTTCCATCTCCCGCGTAATTTCCTTCAGTGCCGGATCGTTCTTCCGGAAAGCAACTACCAGCCAGTAGCAGAGCGCATACCCGGCCAGTGCGGCAAAAAAACCGATCACCGAACTCCCCAGAATAATCGCCGAGGCATACCCTTTGAGAGAACACCACTCCAGGTTCCTCACTCGAAACACCGCCGGTTTGTTGCCAAGCATGAATTCGCCCAGTTTGTAGCTTGCGGCCAGAACCGGAACAACCGTCAGGGGGGTATTGGCCCAGGAACCGGAGATGCAGGTCAGCTTGTTGAGGCGGAAGATAAAGGCCAATGCAATGGCCAGGAACGTGTGCAGACCGAAAAAGGGGGTAAAACTGATAAAAACGCCCACGGCGAAACCGGCGGAAATGTGCCCGGGATGGGCATCCAGCGAAAGTATTTTTTTGAATTGCAGTTTGAGTTTGTCGATATTGATCATAGCGCTCCCGATTGTCGACAACTCTACGATTTTGAAGTCCATTTTGTCAATTGAATAGGCTTCACGATTACGTTCATCTCTGATATAAGAACTAAATTAATTACGAAAGGAATTAACAGCATGAGCGAAACAACTATCGGCGTTATCGGCGGCAGCGGACTGTATGAGATGGAGGGGCTCGAACAGGTCGAGCGGATCAGGATTGAAACCCCCTTTGGCGACCCGTCTGACGAGTATGTCACCGGGGTACTGAACGGGGTAAAGATGGTCTTTCTTCCCCGTCATGGCCGCGGGCACCGCCTGCTCCCGTCCGAAGTCAACTACCGCGCCAACATCTACGGCATGAAGACGCTCGGCGTGGAGCGGATTATCTCCGTCTCTGCCGTCGGGAGCCTGAAAGATGCGATAGCCCCGGGGCATATCGTGATTCCGGACCAGTTTTATGACCGCACCAAAGGGGTCCGGAAGGATACGTTCTTCGGTGACGGCATTGTTGCCCACGCCGGTTTTGCCGATCCGGTCTGCGGCGATCTTTCCGACACGCTCTACAATGCCGCACGGAAAGCCGGGGCGACAACGCACAAGGGGGGCACCTACATCTGCATGGAAGGTCCGGCTTTTTCCACCCGTGCCGAATCGTTTTCCTATCTGGCTCTCGGTGCCTCCGTCATCGGTATGACGAACCTGACCGAAGCCAAACTGGCCCGCGAGGCCGAGATCTGCTACGGCACCATCGCTCTTTCGACCGATTATGATTGCTGGCACGATTCGCACGAGGACGTGACTGTCGAAGCGATCATTCAGATCATCCACCAGAATGTGGCGATGGCCAAAAACATTATCCGTCATGCGGTGGCGGCAATCGGCGGTGAGCGCATCTGCTCCTGCGGCAGCGCCATGCAGTACGCTGTCATTACCGACCGCTCCGCGATTTCTGACGATGTCAAACAGAAGCTGGCGCCGATTATTGGCAAGTACCTGTTATAAAAACAGCAGGTAGAATAACACAGAGCAACGGAGCAACAGAGAAATCAAACCGTTACAGTAAAACTAGGTACAACCAAAATGATGAGTGTTTATTACAAGATTATTTCCTGAATTATTCTTTGTTGTTCCTCCGTTGCACCGTTGCTCCGTGTTTTAAATGCTTTTTATGGGATAAAATATGGAAATTTAACAAAGAAGAGGCTGATACCATGCCGGTGTCAGCCTCTCTTTGTATTTAGTGTCTGAGGTGAACGTTATTTCTGGCTTACGTACAACGCCTGATCAATATCGGCGATGATGTCGTCGGCATTTTCGATACCAACCGACAGGCGGATCAAGTCCGGGGAGACGCCGCAGGATTTCAGCTGCTCTTCGGAAAGCTGACGGTGTGTCGTGCTGGCCGGGTGCAGCACGCAGCTGCGGGCATCACCCACATGGACCACCAGCGCTACCAGCCTGGTCGCTTCCATGAATTTGCGCCCCGCCTCGGCGCCGCCCTTGATGCCGAAGGTCAGTACACCGCTGCACCCCTTGGGGAGGTATTTCAGTGCCCGGTCGTGGGTCGGGTGGCTGGCGAGTCCCGGGTAACAGGCCCAGCTGACCAGCGGATGGGACTCCAGAAATGTTGCTACCGCCAGGGCATTGTCGCTGTGGCGCTGCATGCGCAGGTGCAGGGTTTCCAGCCCGAGGTTGAACAGGAACGAGTTGAGCGGGGCGGGGGTTGTGCCGATGTCGCGCATCAGCTGGACGCGGGCCTTGATGATGTAGGCCATAGGGCCGAACGTCTTGACGTACTCCATGCCGTGATAGCTGATATCGGGCTCGACCATATCCGGGAAGCGGCCGCAGCTCCAGTCGAAGGTGCCGCCGTCCACGATCACGCCGCCGACGCTGGTGGCATGCCCGTCGATGTATTTGGTGGCGGAATGGATAATGATGTGGGCGCCATGCTCGAAGGGGCGACAGAGATAGGGGGTGCCGAAGGTGTTGTCGATGATAAGTGGTGTCTGCATCTCATTGGCGATCGCGGCAAACTTCTCGAAATCGAGGACGTTCAGACCGGGGTTGCCGATGGTTTCGGCGAAGAGGCAGCGCGTCGTGGGACGGAACGCCTTTTTGATCTCCTCTGCGGACGCCTCGGGATCGATAAAGGTAACCTCGATGCCCATTTTGGGCAGGGTCACGGCGAACAGGTTGTAGGTGCCGCCGTACAGTGTACTGGATGTCACGACATGCTGGCCGGACTGGCAGATATTCAGGATCGCCAGAGTTGTGGCCGCCTGCCCGGACGAAGTCGCCATCGCACCGACTCCCCCCTCCATCTGGGTGATCTTTGTTTCGAACGCGTCGGTGGTCGGGTTGGCCAGACGCGTGTAGAAGAAACCGGCGGCTTCCAGATCGAACAGCTTGGTGACATGCTCGGCGCTGTCGTACTTGAAGGTGGTGCTCTGGATGATCGGGAGAATGCGGGGATCGCCGGATTTGGGCTCGTAGCCCCCCTGTACGGCAATGGTTTCTATTTTCCAGTTCGGGTTCATATGCTGTTCTCCTTTTTATATTGGAATTGAATGTGTGCGGATAGCATGTGATTTGTAGAGCCTCTGTTTTAACGGATATTGGCCTGAACTTCAATAGCGAGCCTCGATACTATTTCCGGGAGGCCCGATAAAACTCGGCCGCGTTGTCGAAAAAAACCGCTCGTGCGGCTTCACCACCCAGCGTTTCCGCCACCAGCAGATAATCTTCGCCACAGTAGGGGCGCGGAGCACGGGTTGATGGAAGGTCGGTGCCGAACATCAGCGCCTGTGGATTGGCGGCGTACAGTTCCCGTAGCGCGGTCGGTACGTCAAAATCCACCCTGCCGAAACCGGTCGCCTTGACCCGCACACCGCTCTCGGCAAGTTTAAACAGTGTTCCAAAGCCTTCCATTGTCAGCCCGAGGTGGTCAATGCTCACCGCCGGAAGGGACGTCAGTGTGCCAAACAGACCATCCAGTTCCCGGGAATCCACATACAGCTCCACATGCCAGCCCGCCAGCTTATGCACTCGCTGCGCCAGAGTATCCAGGTGACGTACATCCTCCGACCCGCCCCGTTTGAGGTTAAAGCGCACCGCCCGTACTCCGGCGCTATCCAAATCCAGAATTTCCTGATCTGAAACTGTTGATGGCAATTGTGTCACTCCGACAAAGAGCGGCCCTAGGGTGTGGAGGGCATCCAGCAGATACGACTGGTCAAAAGCCTGGAACGAACCGGAAACGATCGCGCCGCCCCGCAGGTCATACTGCGCCATCCGGGTCCGATACTCCGCACAGGTCAGATCATCCGGCAGGTAGCCGTTGTTGGGGGTCATTGGAAAACGATGGTCAATGATATGAAAGTGGCTGTCGAAGAGCGGAAAGGCGCCGTAACGCTGCTTTTCAGGGGCTGTTTTATTCAATTGACTGCTCCGCTCCGACTGTTTGGGTGGCCGTATTATACCTATCATCGTGACATTGGCAATCTGTATTGTGTTATGGAGCACTTCCCGCTATTGTATGCAAATTGTCACCGAAGGGAGTTACTTCATGCTTTCATACGAACAGGCTCGGCAGATTGTTTTGGAAAATATTACTTTGGCGGGGATTGAGCAGGCTGATCTGGTCGATGCCATCGGCCGGGTGCTGGTTGAAGATATCGTTGCTCCCTGGGATATGCCGTTGTGGGACAATTCGGCCATGGATGGCTATGTGGTTCGCAGCGCCGATTGCAATGAAACTCCCTGCAAACTGAAAGTAACCGGCTACATCCCGGCCGGTGCCCGTGCCGACGGGATCGAAGTCAAGGCGGGGTGTGCGGTCAAGATTATGACCGGTGCGCCGATCCCGTCCGGCGCCGATGCGGTGGTGCCGTTCGAGGAGACTGAAGAAACCTCCGGCGAGCAGGTTGTCATTCAGGCTCCCGTTGCTATGCGCCAGCATATAAGATTTCGTGGCGAGGATGTGCGTGCCGGCCAGAGCGTCATCACCGCCGGAACCATCCTCCGGCCGCCGGAGGTGAGCATGCTGGCCTCCCTTGGGCGGGCCAGAGTTCTGGTCTTTCTGCGTCCGGTGGTTGCGGTGCTCTCGACCGGAGATGAACTGATCGAAGTCGGCCGCACCCCCGCTACGGGGGAAATTATCAACAGCAATACGCTGGCGCTGGCGGCGGCGGTGCGCGAAGCGGGCGGCATGCCGCGCATCATCGGCATCGCCCGGGATAACCTGGAAAGCCACCGCGAAAAGTTGCGGGAGGGGCTCAAGGCCGACATGCTGGTGACCTCGGCCGGTGTCTCGGCCGGTGATCGTGATCTGGTGCGGGTTGTGCTGGAGGAATTGGGAGTCAAACAGGTGTTCTGGAAGGTTGGCATCAAGCCGGGCAAGCCGATCGCCTTCGGGGTCAAAGACGGCACGCCGGTCTTCTCGCTCCCCGGCAATCCGGTTTCCAGTCTGATAACGTTTGAAGAGTTTGTCCGTCCCGCCCTGCTGCGCATGATGGGGCAGCGTCAGGTGCTGCGCCCGACCTTTCGGGCAACCCTGCGCGATGAGATCAGAAACAAGGAAAGCGACCGTACCACCCTGCTTCGTATCCGTTTGGAACGCGATGGGGACCGTTTTTACGCGGCACCATCCGGCAGGCAGCAGACCGGATTGCTAAAGACCATGGTCAATTCGGCGGCAATCGCCGTCATCCCCCCCGGACGTGGCTTCATGGCGGCCGGTGAAGAGGTGGATGTCCACTTCTTTGGCAGTTACATCGATTTGATTTGAAATATATAGAGTGAGGTTCGCATGAACGATTATCTTGGCGCCCATATGTCGATCTCCGGGGGGCTGCACTTGGCCATCGACCGGGCTGTCGCTGCCGGCTGCAGTGTGCTGCAGATTTTTACCCGTAACTCGAACCAGTGGAAGGGTAAACCGGTCAGTGAGAGCGATGCGGCCCTTTTTCGCAGCAAGCTTGCCGCCTCCGGCCTGCGTGAGGTCGTCTCCCATGATATCTACCTGATCAACCTGGCCTCTCCGCCGGGCGATACCCGTGACAAAAGCGTGGCGGCATTCCGTGATGAGCTGGAAACCTGTGCCCGCCTCGGCATCAACAAGGTCGTCATGCATCCCGGTTCACACCTGACCGATTCTCCCCAGGCCGGATTGGCGCGGGTGGTCGAGGCCTTTGACCTTATTTTCAGTGAGGTCCCACAGTTTGAAGGGCGGGTACTGATCGAGACGACGGCTGGTCAGGGGAGCAATCTGGGGAGGACTTTTGAAGAGTTGGGTGCGATCATCACCGGCTCGCGTTTCCCGGAAAAGTTCGGGGTCTGTTTCGATACCTGCCATACCTTCGCCGCCGGGTACGATACCGCCACCGAAGATGGGTACCGCGACACCATGGCGCAGTTCGACCGGATAATCGGGTTGGAGCGACTGCACTGTTTTCACCTGAACGACTCAAAGAAGGGGCTCGGCTCGCGGGTCGACCGGCATGAGCATATCGGACAGGGGGCGCTGGGGCTGAACCCGTTCCGCTTCATCCTGAACGACCCCCGTTTTGCCACGGTGCCGAAGATCCTGGAGACACCAAAGGGGGACAGTGACGAGATGGACGGGGTCAATCTTGCCCTGCTGCGGGGGCTGGTGGCGTGACTGTCAGACCGACCACATTGCTTCTGTCATGACGCTGGCCACCTAGTGTCTCGATAGACGGCAGGTTATGTGTCCTGCGGTAACTTATAGTGCAGGCTATTACTTCACGCCAAGTAGCGCCAACAGAATACCGCCGGAGATAGCCGTACCAAAAACCCCGGCTAGGTTCGGCCCCATGGCGTGCATGATCAGATAAACCTGTGGATTTTCCCGGTTGCCCACCATATGTGAAACCCGGGCAGCGATAGGTACCGAAGCTATTCCGGCTGATCCGATGAGCGGATTGATCTTGCCACGGCTGATTACGTTCATGATTTTTGCCGCCACCACTCCGGAACCGGTGCCGAACATAAAAGCCACCAACCCTAAAGCAATTATCTCAAGGGTTTTAAGGGTCAGAAACTGTTCGGCATTCATGGTGGAACCAATGGCAACAGTCAGCACGATAGTTATGATGTTCATAATTTCATTGGCTGCTGTCTTCGCCAACCGATCCACCAACAGGCACTCTTTCAGCAGATTACCCAGCATCAGCATGGTGATGAGCGGAGCGATGGGCGGGAAAAACAGATTGACGATAACGGCGATGATGATGGGAAAAGCGATCTTCTCAAGGCGGGTGACCTGCCGGGGTTTTTCCATGATAATATCCCGCTCTTTTTTGGTGGTCAGCAGTTTCATTATGGGCGGCTGAATCAACGGCATCAAAGCCATGTATGAATAAGCGGCTACTGAAATCTGCGGCAAAAGATGCGGGGCCAGTTTCATGGTGACGAAGATAGCCATGGGGCCGTCTGCGCCGCCGATGATACCGATGGCACCGGCTTCCGCCAGCGAAAATCCAAGCAGCTTTGCTCCGATGAGGGCCACAAAAATTCCCAGATGTGCGGCAGCCCCCAAAATCACCAGCCACGGGCTGGCGATCATGGGCCCGAAATCGGTCATGGCCCCAACCCCGAGAAAAATAAGCGGAGGCACGATGAGCAGGGCCACCCCTTGGTAGGCGTAATAAAACAATCCTCCGGGTAGGGTCAGGCCTGAGCCGGGCACATTGGCCACGATGCAGGCAAATCCGATTCCAACAAGCAGAAAAGGCTCGTATTTCTTGACCAGGGCCAGATAGATCATGGTGAGCCCCACAAGCATCATGAACACGTTCCCCCAGCTCAATTGGGCCAGGCCGGTCTGCTCTTTCAATAAATTCAATAAATCGATTAATTGTGCAAACATGTTTTTACTCCGTTTATTGCGGTAGTCCCTCAATCTGAAGCAGGGCGTGCCCGTCATCCACGGCATCTCCCACCTTGACCAGAACGGTTCGCACGGTACCGGCTAACGGTGCAACAACCGGGGTCTCCATCTTCATGGCATCCAGCACGATCAGCACCTGATTGCGTGCAACCACGTCCCCAGGTTTGACCAGACATTTGAAAACATGCCCTGCCATGGGACTTACGACGACCCGGCAGCCTTCAACGGCAGTAACGGGCGGAGTAACCGGAACAGGCTGCAACTGAGCAGATGGAGAATGGCTTGCTTGTGGCAACGCCGAGACGGAATCATCCAACACCTCAACACCGACATCGTATGTTTTGCCTTCCAGGGTTATTCTTAACATTTTCATGGTGATGATTCCTTTCTGAAAAATCTTTTGGGAAACTTAATTATGTCTATAAACTCGTACCACAAGAAGGCGCATCAGCACGCTATTTGAGGCGATGTGACTGCAGTTCGTGACGCCCCTGAGCTGCCCAGTTCCCGTTTTTAGCGGTCAAGCGACGGAACCTGGCGACACGAACCGCCCCCCCCAGCGCCTCGCACGCTGCGGCGGTGAGCAGCACCACCAGCTGCTGGTTACTGAGGCCGGGATGGATGCCGCCTGTTACGGCAGATTGAGTTGACAGGGAGGTTGTCGGCGAGGCCGCAGCCGAACCGGATTCCTTGAGCGTCGACCGTTCAAGTGGCATGATCAGTGGGCCTTTGTCGTCCCGCTTGCTGAATCTATTGAGCAGGGGAAACAGCGCCAGGATCACCCCAATCCCGCCGATGATGATAAAGCTCAAAATGAAATCGATTGCGCTAATGAGAAGCGCTCCGTTTAGGTTATCTTGAATAGGCATGACGTTATCCTGACCGTTGATTGATATATATGTATTCCCCGAAGCGTGTTTCGATGAGATAAATACCTACAACGGTATCAAGCCATGTTTCTTGGCCGGTCGCGACACGCGCTTGGTAATGGATGTTCTCAGAGCCTGGGAGACCCGGAACCGCGTCTCGGAAGGTTCGATCACATCAGTTATCAAATCACGCGAAGCCGCCTGATAGGGGGTTGCAAACTGGTTGCGATATAATTTTACCAGTTCATCTTCTTTTGATTTATGATCTTCGGCCTCCTCTATCTCCTTTTTGTAGATGATCTTGGTGGCGCTTTCGGCCCCCATCACGGCAATCTCTGCACAGGGCCAGGCAAAGACAAAGTCGGCGCCCATATCTTTGGAACACATGGCGAGATAAGCGCCTCCGTAAGCCTTTCGCATGATCAAGGTGATTTTCGGTACCGTGGCTGCGGCGTAAGCAAAGAGCATTTTGGCGCCGTGACGAATGATACCACCACGCTCTTGGGCCAAGCCCGGCATAAATCCGGGCACATCCACAAGATTTACCAGCGGCACATTGAAGGCATTGCAAAAGCGGATAAAACGCGCTGCCTTGTCGGAGCTGTCGATATCCAGGCACCCGGCTTTGAAAGCGGGCTGATTAGCTACCAGACCAACAACCATGCCGTTGATACGGCCAAACCCGACTACGATGTTGCGTGCAAACTCACGATGGACCTCGAGCCACTGCCCTGGGTCCACAAGACGCTCAATTACCTTGTAGACATCAAAGCCTGCTTTTGCATCTTCCGGCACCAACTCATTCATCTCCTCATCGCGCTCAAGGCTTATTTCATCGGGGATGTGGTGCGGCGGATCCTGCAGGTTGTTCAGCGGCAGAAAACTGATCAGCTGCTGGGCAATGCTGATAGCATGCCGGTCGTCCTCGGCAATGAAATGGATATTGCCGCTGACGCTGGCATGGGCCTCGGCGGAGCCGTACTGCTCGATTGGGGCAACCTGCCCGGTGGCTGCCTTGATTACCTCCGGGCCACAGATGAACATGCTGGAGTGTGTGCGGGTCTGAATTAGAAAATCCATCAGGGCCGGACTGTAGGCAGCACCACCGGCGCAAGGCCCGGCAATGATGGCGATCTGCGGCACTACTCCCGAGGCGGCCACGTTCTTGTAAAAGACCTGGCCATACCCGGAAAGACTGTGTATCGCCTCCTGAATGCGGGCCCCGCCGGAATCGTTGATCGCCACCACTGGTATGCCGGTCTCGCAGGCAATCGTCATGATGTCGCAGATCTTCTTTGCATGCATCTGGCCGAGGGCGCCGCCACCAACGGTGAAGTCCTGGCTGTAGATCGCCACCGGTCGTCCGTCCACATTGCCGGTGCCGGTTACCACGCCGTCACCCGGCATGAATTTTCCGACAAAACCGGGCATATGGCAGGCGTGGTTTACATGCAAACCGAACTCATTAAACGAGGCGTTGTCAAATAAAAGTTCAACCCGTTCACGGGCGCCCAGGCGCCCGTCTGCATGCCGCTTCTTCATTTTTTCCTTGCCACCGCCGGCAAGTGCATCCGTCCGACGCTGGTGGAGCTCATCAAGCAGTTGCTTTTTTATAGCCATGTACAGACTCCTCTCGTGCTGAACAACGTTTACGTTGAACCATTATAATATAGCAGAGAAATCTGGATTTGCAAGGGAGGGGGAGTGCTTATGGTGTGAAATAAGTGGGTAGTAAGCAGGATTACGGGTGATGTGCCAGATGACTTTGTGAAAAGGCAATTGGATGGTACTGCGTTACCGGATCTTGTTGAACCGATATTTCAGCCCGTTCCAGCAGTTTCGTAGGGTCAAAAGAGGGATATGTATCTTCTGTCTCGCCAGTGTGATTCATGTTGTATGTCACGTTACATCGTTATAACAGCTTCCGCAGATACTGCCCGGTGTAAGACCGGGTAACCTTGGCGACCTGCTCCGGCGTGCCGACGGCGATGATCTCGCCTCCTCGGTCGCCCCCTTCCGGCCCGAGATCGATGATCCAGTCGGCGGTCTTGATCACATCCAGATTGTGTTCGATGATTACGATCGTATTCCCCGCATCAACCAGCCGCTGGATCACCTCCAGAAGCTTGGCGATATCGTGGAAATGGAGGCCGGTGGTCGGTTCGTCCAGAATGTAAATCGTCCGGCCGGTGGCGCGTTTGGACAGTTCCTTGGCCAGCTTGACCCGCTGCGCCTCACCCCCCGAAAGCGTCGTTGCCGCCTGCCCCAGCTTGATGTAGCCGAGTCCGACCTCCTCCAGCGTCGCCAGCTTGTTCTTGATGCGCGGGATCGCCCCCATGAATTCCAGACCTTGCGACACGGTCATATCGAGCACGTCGGCGATAGACTTCCCCTTGAAATGCACCTCCAGCGTCTCGCGGTTGTAGCGCGCCCCTTTGCAGACCTCGCACTCCACATACACATCCGGCAGGAAGTGCATCTCGATCTTGATGATGCCGTCGCCGGAGCAGGCCTCGCAGCGACCCCCCTTGACGTTGAACGAGTAGCGCCCCGGCTTGTAACCGCGCAGCTTGGATTCGGGGAGGTTGGAGAACAGGTCGCGGATATCGCTGAAGACGGCGGTGTAGGTGGCCGGGTTGGAGCGCGGGGTGCGGCCGATCGGTGACTGGTCGATATTGATGACCTTGTCGAGATGCTCCAGCCCCATCACATCCCGCACTGCCCCGGCCTTCTCGCGACTGCGGTAGAGGCGCTGTCCCAGCACCTTGTGCAGGGTGTCGATGATCAGCGTTGATTTGCCGGAGCCGGACACGCCGGTGACGCAGGTCATGACGCCGAGCGGGATCTCGACGGTGACATCCTTGAGGTTGTTCTCGGAGGCCCCGACAATCTGCAGCGATTTTTCGGCGCTGCGCCGCTTCTTCGGCACCGCGATGGAGAGTTCACCTGACAGGTAGCGCCCGGTCAGTGAGGCGGGATTAGCCATAACCTCTGCCGGTGTTCCCTGGGCCACGACTTCGCCGCCATGGACGCCGGCCCCCGGCCCCATGTCGATCAGGTGATCGGCCTCCAGAATCGTTTCTTCGTCATGTTCCACGACCAGCACGGTATTGCCGATATCGCGCAAACGCTTCAAGGTGCCGAGCAGGCGGGCGTTGTCCCGCTGATGCAGGCCGATCGACGGTTCGTCGAGAATATAGAGCACGCCGACCAGGCTTGAACCGATCTGGGTCGCCAGGCGGATGCGCTGCCCCTCGCCGCCAGAGAGGGTGCCGGAGGTGCGGTCGAGTGACAGGTAGTCAAGGCCGACGTTGACAAGGAACGAGAGCCGTTCGCGAATCTCCTTCAGAATCCGGCGGCCGATCTCCTGCTCCTTGTCGCGTAACACCAGTTCCTCGAAGAAGCGGAGGCAGTCACGGATCGAGAACGCCGTGACGTCGCGGATTGTGACCCCACCGACGAGCACGTGCAGCGCCTCGGGGCGGAGACGGGCCCCCTGGCAGGTCGGGCAGGGCATGACGTTCATGTATTTTTCCAACTCTTCACGGGACGTATCCGATTCGGTCTCTCGCCAGCGCCGCTGCAGATTATTCAGAACCCCTTCGAACTCCTTCTGATAGGTGTGGCGGCGGTCGCCGTCCTCCTCCCACCAGAACTCGATCTTCTCCCCCCTGGAACCGTTCAGGATGACGTCACGGACGGATTCGGGCAGCTCCTTGAACGGGGTGCGGATGTCGAACGTGTAGGCCTTGGCCAGCGCATCCAGAATCAGGTGAAACCATCCGGAGAGGCGTTTTTCCCACGGTGCGATGGCCCCCTCGCGCAGAGACAATTCCTGGTTCGGGACCACCAGATCGGCGTCGAAGTACATCCGGGTGCCGAGCCCGGTACAATCCGGGCAGGCGCCATGCGGGTTGTTGAACGAGAACAGGCGCGGGGTGATCTCCTGATATGACAGGCCGCAATCGACGCAGGCGAGTTTCTCTGAAAAGAGCATCTGCACCGGTTTGGCCGCCTTTTTACTCTTCCCTTCGGACGGTTCATCTGAAGTCACACCCGGCGCGACGACCTCGACCTTGACGACCCCCTCGGCATGGTGCAGGGCCGTCTCCAGCGAATCGGCCAGGCGGCGCTCGACGCCTTCCTTGAGGACGATCCGGTCAACCACGATGTCGATATCGTGGTTTTTCTTCTTGTCCATCTCGATGTCATCGGCCAGTTCCCGGACGGTTCCGTCGATGACAACACGGGTAAAGCCCTCTTTGCGCAGCTGGTTCAGCTCTTTTTTGTACTCCCCCTTGCGGCCGCGGATCATCGGGGCGAGCAGGGTCAGCTTCGTTCCGGCGGCCAGGGACATGATCTGGTCCACCATCTGGGATACGGTCTGCGAGGTGATTTCCTTGTTGCAGGAGGGACAGTGCGGATGCCCGATCCGGGCAAAGAGCAGGCGGAGGTAGTCGTAGATCTCGGTGACGGTGCCGACCGTCGAGCGGGGGTTTTTGCTGGTGGTTTTCTGTTCAATGGAGATGGCCGGTGAGAGCCCTTCGATCGATTCGACGTCCGGTTTTTCCATCTGCTCCAGAAACTGGCGGGCGTAGGATGAGAGCGACTCGACATAGCGGCGCTGCCCCTCGGCGTAGATCGTATCAAATGCCAGGGTGGACTTGCCGGAGCCGGAGAGGCCGGTGATGACGACCAGCTGGTCGCGGGGGATTTCGACGTCGATGCACTTGAGGTTGTGCTCGCAGGCGCCTTTGATGATGATTTTGTCGTGTGCCATAATGAATCCTTCAGTTGCAAAGTGACAGTAATATATACCACACATCGGCTTCAGTATGAAGCGACTTTGCAAAACAAACAAAGATCACGGTGATACTCTGACGTGTAGCGACATAACGTAAATTACAAGTCATTTGAGACGGTCAATAAATTTTCTTTTCATAGTGATCCGTGATATACATCCGTAAGCATATGCTGCTGGTATAAGGGAGTGTTTTTGCGTGCATAACTAACCGTGGCGGCTCGTGATTTATTGGCGATAGTAAAACCAACGTGTCCCCTTTCCCCTTACCCTTATTCCTTTCTGTAACATGATGCTCCCAAGGAGAACGTTTATATGACTTTGCTTTACGCCCTTGATCTGCTGGGAACTGCCGCCTTTGCCGCCTCCGGTGCTCTGGCCGGGATTCGCCGGGGGATGGATGTCTTTGGTGTGCTGGTACTAGGACTTGCTACCGCCACCGGTGGCGGCACGCTGCGAGATCTGCTGCTGGGCGACAGCCCGCCGTTTATCCTCAAGGACGAAACGTACCTCTATCTTTCGGTTGTGGTCTCTCTGCTGGTATTTATCTTTCACCGTCGTTTGGAGTTCTTCACCAATCCATTAACCTACTTCGATGCTGTTGGCTTGGGCACTTTCGTGGTGATCGGTACCGGCAAGGCCATTGAGTTCAGGCTGGGCTTTTTCGGTGCTGTCATGATGGGAGTGCTGACTGCTACCGCTGGCGGAATGCTTCGTGATCTGCTTTCTGCCAAAGTGCCGATGGTACTGCAGAAGGAGGTCTATGCTTCGGCCTGCCTGGCCGGTGGAGCCTTGCTCTACCTGTTGCAACTGACTGTAATACCGCCATACGTTACAGCGCTGCTCTCGGCCTCAACCGTAATTATTCTGCGACTGCTGGCGATCAGATACAACTGGTCGCTGCCGCGGGCCGCAGATATTACCGTTCCCACTAATGGTGCAGTAAGAAAATAAATAGGGACATCGATTCATACGTTTTGTCACGTCGGGAACGGAGATTTCCCATAACCTTCCAGACTCCACCGGTGGCCATCGTAGGATCGTTCTTCATGCCGGCAGACGGATGAATGTTTTGAAGAGGGTGACACAAAAAAACCGCCCCAAATAGGACGGCGTGTAGAGCGGTGATGCACTGGAAAACGGCAGTCTTAGTAGTCCAAGCCGTCGCGGAGGAGTATCTCGAACTGCTCCGCCGGTACCGGACGGCTGAACAGGTAGCCCTGCATTTCTACGCAGTTGTTGAAGGAGAGCATCTCCATCTGGGCACGCGTTTCAACACCTTCGGCGATGACGCTGAGCTTGAGGGTCTGGGCCATGGTGATGATGATCTCGGCGATGGCGGCATCGTCAGGATTGGTGGTGATATCCTGCACAAAGGAACGATCAATTTTGAGACGGCTGATCGGAAAATGCTTGAGGTATGCCAGGGATGAGTAGCCGGTGCCGAAATCGTCAATGGCCAGGCTGATACCCATCTCTTTGAGTTTGCCCAGGATAATGGCGGTCTGCTCTGCGTTCTTCATGATGGCGCTTTCGGTGATTTCCAGTTCGAGCCATTGCGGTTCAAGTCCGGTTTCCATCAAGGTGGCCGCGATCATTTCATCAAGGTGATATTGCCCGAACTGTTTTGCCGACAGGTTTACCGCCACACGAACCGATGGCAGTCCCTGTTGCTGCCAAGCCTTGTTCTGCCGGCAGGCACTGTGCACGACCCATTCGCCGATCGGGACGATAAAACCGGTTTCCTCGGCCAGGGCGATGAATTTATCAGGCGCCAGCAACCCGAGCTCAGGGTGCTGCCAGCGCAGAAGTGCCTCCATACCGGTTATCTGCCCGGAGCGGGCATCTACCTGGGGTTGGTAGACCAGAAAAAATTCCTCCCGCTCCAGCGCCTTGCGCATGGAATTTTCCAGCATCATCCGCTCCAGTACCTTGATGTTCATCTCCCGGGAGAAAAACTGGAAATTGTTCCGCTCCAGTTCCTTGGCCTGGTACATGGCAAGATCGGCGTGCTTGAGCAGGGTGTAGCTATCGTCGCCATCCATGGGATAGACGGCGATTCCGATACTTCCGGATGTGTACACTTCATGACCGTCGATGTAGATCGGCTCGGAGATGAGCATCAGAATTTTCTTGGCAACGGCAGTGATGCCTTCGGCGTTGTTTACGCCGACCAGAATGGCTACGAATTCGTCACCACCCAAGCGGGCCAGAGTGTCGCTTTCCCGGACACAGGCTGACAGGCGCCTGGCAACGGTCTTGAGGAGTTGGTCGCCGGCACGGTGTCCAAGGGTGTCATTGATGCTCTTGAACCGATCCAGGTCAATAAACAGCACGCCGACAAGATGGAGATCCCTCGCCGCCTGGGCAATGGCCCGCTTGAGGCGGTCGTGCAGCAGGCTGCGGTTGGGAAGCCCGGTCAGGGTGTCATAGTTGATCAGTTGCTGGATCTCGCTTTCGGCCCGGATGCGGGCCGTGATGTCCAATGTCGTGCCGGATACGAGCCGGGTCCGGCCATCGGAGTCGCACTCCACCTCGCCCTGACAGTTGACGACGATTTCCCCCTCGGGGCACGAGGTGATGCGGTAGACAAGATCGAAAGGCTGGCCGCTTTGAGCGGCATTGAAGATGACTTTTTTGAAGGCGGGAAGATCCAGCGGGTTAACCAGACTGAAAACCCATTCCATTTTTATCTGCTGATGATCACTCGGGTTTAAGCCGAAAATACGGAAGAGCTCATCAGACCAGTAAATCTCGTCGGTCTGAACGTCCCACTCCCAGCTCCCCATGCCTGCCACCTTCTGAGCCCGCACCAGTCGCGACTGGCTCTGACGCAACGCCTTCTCGGCACGCCGCAGACGTTCCCTGGTATCCTCCAGAAGTTCGGGGACACCGGCTTCATCTGCGATGGTCTGAATATGTGAGATATCCTGCGTGGTTTTGGTCACGTGTCCGCTTTCATTTTCCGCATGTAAGTCCCACCGCGTGCGCGGACAGGGGTTTTCTACTACTTCTTCAAGCGCCAGCCGTTCTTATTCAGCTGCGGAACGCGGGCGATAGCCAGCGAATCAGGAGGCACATCGGTCGTGACGGTCGTACCGGCCGCCACCAGCGAGTTGCGCCCGACGCTGACCGGAGCCACCAGCTGCACATCGCTGCCGATAAAGACATCATCGCCGATAACGGTGCGGTGCTTGTTGACGCCGTCGTAGTTGCAGGTAATCGTTCCGCAGCCGATATTGACATTGCGGCCGATTTCGGCATCGCCCAGATAGGTCAGATGAGACGCTTTGGAGCCTTCACCCATAACAATCTTTTTGGTCTCGACAAAGTTGCCAATCTTTACTTTATTGCCAAGGGTCGTTCCGGGACGCAGATGCGCCATCGGTCCGATCGCCACATCTTCACCCAGCTCGGAATCTTCCAGCACTGACGCTGCCTTGATATGGCAATCATCGCCAATCCGGCAGCCGGAGATACTGACACCCCCTTCGATTTCGCACCCCTCCCCGATAACGGTTCCTCCGCCGATCCGGCAGCCGGGGTGGATGGTCGTATCGGCGCCGATCATGACACCCTGGTCGATATAGGTGTTGTCTGGGTCGATGATTGTAACGCCGTTCAGCATATGCTCGCGGTTGATGCGAGCGCGCAGAATGCGGCCAGCTCTCGCGAGCTGAGCGCGGTCGTTCACCCCCATTATTTCATCGGCATCGGCGGCCGGCAGGGCGAGGCAGGTCAACTCCTTCCGGACGGCTATCGCCAGCAGATCGGTTAGATAATATTCCCCTTGGGCATTGTCATTGCCGATCCCTCTGATATTGTTGAAGAGAAAGTCGGAATCCATGCAGTAAATACCGCTGTTGATCTCACGAATCTCCTGCTCTTCAGGGGCTGCATCCTTCTGCTCGACGATGCGGGTCACCCGGCCGGAGGGGGCGCGGACGACGCGCCCATAGCCGTACGGATCTTTCACCAGTGCGGTCAGCACTGTTATGGCCGCGTGGTTGGTGCGATGGAATGTCAGCATACTCTTCAATGTGTCGGAACGCAGCAGGGGGGTGTCTCCGCACAGAATCAGTACCGTGCCGCGGAAGCCGGTCAGCGTTTCCAGGGCGCAGGCGACCGCGTGTCCGGTGCCGAGCTGTTCTTCCTGCATGGCGCAGCGGATGTCCGCAGTACCCCGAAAAACACCCTGGACCGCAGTAGCCTGGTGACCGATCACCAGCACATTGGTGTCTGAACCGGCATCGCGGGCAGCCGCGACCGGCCAGGCAATCATCGGTAACCCGGCGATGGGGTGAAGAACCTTGATCAGCCCCGATTTCATACGGGTACCTTTTCCGGCGGCAAGTATAATTGAGGCAAGAGATTCCATGCAGATTACCTCCATACAAAAACGGTGAGAAATATTTCCGGACACTTTATGCGATTGAGGGTCAAAGCGTCAAGAGATTAGCGCGGTTGCGAAGTGGTGCTCGATCTTTAATCTTTACTTATCTGCTGGTTTGGCTATAGTACTGCGCGCTTGTTTATATGCTTCCGCAAGCCCCGATACACGGGATAATTTCTGACTTACTAAAGGTTTATCGATGGCTATTGCAGACGATATCATACTTCTTGATCAGAAACTGAGCGGGCTGATCACCAAGTATGAACAGTACTTTATCGGTCTGGAAAAACGTGAGCCGCTCCAGTTGCTGGGTGAGGTGGAGAAACTGGTGCGCCGCTACAGCGGCATGCCGATCAATAATACCATGTACAAGCACCGCTTCACCATGCTGGTGGCCCGCCTCAATACGTATCGTGAACACTGGAACCGGATTCTGAAGCTGATGGAGGAGGGCCGTTATTCCCGCGACCGCTTTATCAGCGATCTGCACCTGCGGCAGAAAGATAAGCCTGAGAGGAGAGAACCCGATTTTCCCCCTGCGCCAGCGGAATCAGATCTTGACCGCCTTGTTCATGAATTCCGTGAAGCACGAAAAGCCTGCAGCCTGCCCGACGACAAGATCACCCGCGAGCTGCTTGCCGCGACCATTGAAAGACAACGGCCAGCCCTCGTGGCAAAGCTTGGCACCGAAAACTTCGTCTTCAGGGTTGTTGTTGAAGATGGTAAGCCGAAGCTGAAAGCCGGCCTTAGAAAGCACTGATTTGAACCATTTTAAACACGGAGAAACGGAGAACACGGAGTAGAGTAAGAAAATTAGAAGGTTAAATCTGCCTTCAGTGAGACACCAAACAGTAGGTACTAATAATTCCGCCTAAAAAATATTAATTTCTCCGTGTTCTCCGTTTCTCCGTGTTATTCTAACCACCATGATCCCACTGATACCCCAAACTATTGACAGTATTGCAGCATTCCGCCGCAGCGAACAGCGGGTAGCCGTCCCCGGCCTGAAAGGTTCGTCCCCGGCGCTGTTTGTTGCGGAACTGGTCCGGGGAGGACTTGACACGCCACTGGTGATTACGGCAACCCAGGAAGGTGCGGAGGAGTTCTGCCGGGAGCTGGCCTTTTTTTCCAAGGGGGATCTGCATGCGACGCTCTTCCCGGCCTGGGATGCCGCACCATTCTCAGCCTCCTCACCGCACCCTGACGTCACCGGTGCCCGGCTGGACACGCTCTTCCGACTGCAAAACGGCCTGTCCCGGATAACGGTCATGCCGGTGGCGGCGGCGCTGCAGCGGGTGCTCCCCCGCAAGGTTCTGAATGACGCTTCCTGCTATCTGCTTGCCGGTGAGGAGTTTGATCGTGATGATCTGCTCGCCAGACTTGTTCGGATGGGGTACGCCAATGTGCCGCTGGTGGAGGATCGCGGTACCTTTGCCGTGCGGGGAGGAATCCTTGACATTTTCCCCCCCAACCTGCCGACCCCGGTCAGAATAGAGTTTTTTGGCGATACGGCCGAGACCATGCGCGCCTTTGATCCGTTGACGCAACGCTCACTGCAGCCGGTTGAAGAGCTGGTGCTGCTCCCGTCGCGGGAGCTGCTGCTGTCGGACGAGGTGCTGGCGGATATCGCACCGCGCCTGAAGCAGCTCTGTGACGATCTCGACATTCCGGCCAATCGCCGCCGCACTATTCTGGAGGATCTACACAATGCGGTCTATTTTCAGGGGATCGATTTTCTGCAGCCGCTCCTTCACCCCGCCCTTGAAACGGTTTTCGACTATACCCCCGGCGCCCCGCTGATCCTGATCGACCCTGAGGCTATCCGTTACGCCTCCCTCAGTGTCTGCGAGGAAATTGAGGGAGGCGTAGTCAAGGCTGCTGCTGCCGCTCTCGCGCACTCTCCGCAGGGTGAACTGTTTCTGGCTGACTCTGAGTTGGAAGCGATCATCGCCGGGCGCCATGTCATTGAGCTGCCCGGCCTGGTTCTGGATGTTTCGGGGGAACGTGCGACCATCGCCATTCCGTGCGAAGATAACAGTGACCTGCGGGTGAACGTATCGAAGGAGAGCAGTCATGCTCTCGCCCCTCTGGCTCGTACTCTGCGCGAATGGCTTGACGGCGGGCAGCGGGTTGCGATCGCCTGCCATCAGCAACCGCAGGCCGAACGTCTTAAGGATCTTCTGCTGCCGTATAACATCCCCTGTACCATCAGTGAAGCGGGCTTTCTGGATGTGACGGGCGTAGGTACGCAGCCTGCTGCATACCTGCCTGCCATTACCATACTGATCGGCGATATCTCGCGCGGCTTCCGCCTGCCGGACTCCCGTCTGGTACTGATCGCCGAAGAAGAGCTGTTCGGCAAGCGGGTCAGGCGGCGCGGCGTGTCCGAGGTGCGCAAGAAGCAGCTCCTAGCTTCTCTTGCCGAACTGAAGCCGGGCGATTATATGGTGCATATCGACCACGGCATCGCTCTGTACCGCGGGCTGCAGCATATCAGTGTCGGGAGTACCGGCGGCGACTTCCTGCTGCTCGAGTATGCCGGTTCGGACAAGCTGTTTCTTCCGGTTGATCGCCTCGGGCTCGTGCAGCGCTATGTCGGCCCGGAAGGGAGCCATCCGGCGCTTGACAAGCTGGGGGGAGTCTCCTGGGAAAAATCGAAGGGTAAGGCACGCAAGAATATCGAGGAGCTGGCCGGAGAGCTGCTGGAAATCTATGCCCGGCGGCAACTCTCCGAAGGTTTTTCATTTTCTCCCCCCGATGAGATGTACCGTGAATTTGAAGCGTCATTCGCCTGGGAGGAAACCCCCGACCAGCTCTCCGCGATTCAGGATGTGCTGGCCGACATGCAGCATTCGAAACCGATGGATCGCCTCATCTGCGGCGATGTCGGGTACGGCAAAACCGAGGTTGCGCTGCGGGGTGCGTTCAAGTCCGCCCTTGACGGCAAGCAGGTCGGCATCCTTGTGCCGACCACGATCTTGGCCCAGCAGCATTATGAAACATTCCGCGAACGGCTCAAAGAGTATCCGGTCACGGTCGAGGTGCTGTCCCGCTTTCGCACCGCCAAAGAGCAGAAGGATATTATCGAACGCCTCAAGAAGGGGGATATCGACATCATCATCGGTACCCACCGCCTGCTGCAGAAGGATGTCGCCTTCAAGGATCTTGGCCTGATGATCATCGATGAGGAGCAGCGCTTCGGGGTCAAGGACAAGGAACGGCTCAAATCGTTCCGGGCCGTCGTCGATGTGATGACCCTCACCGCGACGCCGATTCCGCGCACGCTCTATATGTCGATGATGGGGATCCGCGACCTCTCGATCATCGATACCCCCCCGGTGGACCGTCTGGCGGTCAAGACCATTGTGTCCCGCTTCTCCGAAGAACTGATCCGCGAAGCGGTGCTGCGTGAGCTGCGCCGGGGGGGGCAGATATTCTTCGTCCATAACCGGGTCCAGACGATTGGTAAACGGGCGGAACTGCTGGCGCAACTGGTGCCGGAAGCGAAAATTGCGGTGGGGCATGGGCAGATGGGGGAACATGAACTGGAGAAGGTGATGCTCGGCTTCATGCATGGCGAAACCAATCTGCTCCTCTGCACCACCATCATCGAATCCGGCCTGGATATCCCCAGCGCCAATACGCTGATTGTCGATCACGCCGACAAGTTCGGTCTTTCGCAGCTCTACCAGCTGCGGGGGAGGGTGGGGCGCTCCACCCAGCGCGGCTACGCCTATCTGCTGATTCCGGGGGAGGCGGCCATCAGCTCTGATGCCCGCGAACGGCTCCGGGTGTTGCAGGAAATCTCCGAGCTGGGGGCCGGCTTCCGCATTGCGACGCACGACATGGAGATCCGCGGCGCGGGAGATATGCTCGGCAACCGCCAATCTGGAACGGTCACCGAGATCGGCTTCGAGCTCTACAACCAGATGCTGGAGGAGACCATCGCCCGGATGCGGGGCGAAGAAATGGTCGAGCGGGTCGAGCCGGAGATCAACCTCAAGGTGCCGGCCTTCATCCCCGAGGCGTACGTCAAGGATGCCGGGCAGCGGCTCGTGATTTACAAAAAACTGACCCAGGCCGAGAACGAAGAGGATGTGCTGGACGTGCAGAACGAGGTGCTGGACCGCTTCGGGAAGTATCCGCTCGCGACCTCATACCTGTTTGAGATCATGAAGCTGCGGGTGATGCTGAAGAAGTTGATCGTGCGCCAGATCGACTTCGACGGTCGTGCAGTGATCATTTCATTTCATCCGCGCACGCCGGCCCTGCCTGACACGATTATCGGCATGATGCGGGGCGAACCTAAAAAATACCAGTTCACCCCCGATTTCAAGCTTGTCTGTACATTGAAGGATACTTCGTTCGAGGGGATTATTGAGATGTCGAAGAGTGTGTTGAAGCGGTTGGTGCCGGGTTCGTAGGTTGGGCAAAGCAAAGCGTGCCCAACAAAATTGTGGCAACAGAGTAAAGACGTATTGAGTTGGGAAAGGTTCTGTTTTTCGGAGCAATAAGCTGGAGTTTCACGGACAAATGTTCCGCTTGGGTAGATCCCCGGTGAATAACGAGTTGTGGATCTTCAGATCACGGAAAGTGAATTCTGTAAACCTTTGAGGCTGTAATAAATTAAGGGAGCTATATGTCCAACTACATCTTTACCTATTCAAAAACTAAATTTTATCCATTAAAACCAATAACTGCCGACATCCGCATTAAGGACATTGCTCACTCACTCTCGTTGCTGGCGCGCGCCAACGGCCATTTCAACCATTTCTACTCTGTAGCTCAGCATTCTGTGAATTGCAGTGTGGAAGCTAAAAAAAGAGTTTTTTCGACAAGAGTGCAGCTTGGTTGTCTTTTGCATGACGCAAGTGAAAGCTATATTGCTGATTTGACAAGGCCGGTAAAGTTACACTTACCAGGATATTCTGATATTGAGGAAATACTGCAAAACGCAATATATGAAAAATTCGGACTTGGTGACTTATCTGATGCAGAAAAGCAACAGATAAAGCTGGTGGATGACGCGCTGCTATACCATGAATTTATTGCGTTAATGGGTATTCCAGTGTTCGATATAGCTCCTGACATAAGTATGGAGCACGAATTTTCCCTAAAAGATTTTATCGCTGTGGAACGTGAATTTCTACACATGTTCAGCAGGTTGACTTCAAACAGAAACCACTTCAGCAGTGTCGGTATCGATGGTTGTAAGAATGGATGGCTGGCAGTGAACATAACCCCTGATGGTTTCGAAGTGGATACCTTCAACAATATTGGAGCGATTTGTGCGAAATACCGGGAGTTCGATTGCATGATAATTGATATGCCTATAGGACTTCCGGAAAGTGGCGAGGATGTGAGACCTGATGCCTATGCACGAAAACTACTTTTGCACAGGTCGTCTTGCATATTTAATACACCATGCAGGCAATCTGTATTTGCCGGGAACTATCCTGAAGCCAATGAGATAAACAGAGCACACCTAGGCAAAGGGCTAAGCCAACAATCCTTCGCTATATCTAATAAAATTCGGGAAATTGACGATTTTCTTAAACTAACGCCGGAGTACGTGAACAAAATTATGGAGAGTCATCCCGAGATATGTTTTGCCATGCTAAATTCTTCGGAATTGTTAAAGCCGATAGACGAGGCAAAGAAGACTTCTGAGGGGAAAGATAAACGTATAAGCATTCTGCAGCAACATTATGATCAAACCACTGACTTTATAGAGTATGTCAGAAACCATCCTGAACTTCGTAAAATAGAAGTGGACTGTATTGATGCTCTGTGTTTGGCGGTAACGGGGATGTTGGGTATGCAAAGCGGCTTTAATTTCATACCTGAAACCCCCAGCCGCGATGGGAGGGGGCTCCTCATGCAAATGGTTTATGCGAATAAACCATGAGACTGCAGCCACATCCGTTGGGCACGCTGCGCTTTGCCCAACCTAAATTCTTTGCCCAACATTTAGATAGGTATGTATGCTCGGTAACTACCCGCCCTTGACAATCCTGATCTTCCTCCCGCTGGCCGGCTGCCTGTTGCTCCTGCCGCTCTGGGGTCGTGCGGTCATCGCCCGCCCGGTCGCTCTCGGGGTTGCTGCGGCCGAACTGGCGCTGACCGGGTGGTTGTATTCCTCATGGCAGAGTTTATCAGGCGTTCCTGCGGTGTTGCCCGGCTATCTGCTGATGGAGGACACGCCCTGGATACCGTCGTTCGGTATCCGCTACACGTTGGGTCTGGACGGTATCTCGCTCCTGATGGTGATGCTGACATCGTTCATCTTCTGCGTTGCGCTGGCGGTGTCATGGAACGCGATCAGAGAACGGGCGGTCCTGTTTCTGACGCTGATGCTGGTCATGGAATCGGGCCTCATGGGAGTATTCCTATCGCTCGATCTGGCGCTCTTCTACCTCTTCTGGGAGATCATGCTGATTCCGATGTTCTTCCTGATCGGGATCTGGGGGCATGGGCGCAACATCTACTCGACGATCAAGTTTTTCCTCTTCACGATGTTCGGCTCACTGTTGATGCTGCTGGCGATCATCTCGCTTCACCTGCTGCACGCGCGGCAGAGCGGCAGAGCCACCTTCGCCTTGCATGATCTGCTGCAGACTCAACTCCCCTACGACACGCAACTCTGGTTGTTCGCCGCCTTCTTCCTGGCGTTTGCGATCAAATTTCCGCTCTTTCCGCTTCATACCTGGCTTCCTGATGCCCATACCGATGCCCCGACCGCCGGCAGCGTGGTCCTGGCCGGTCTGCTGCTCAAAACCGGCAGCTACGGCCTGATACGCTTCGGCTACCCGCTCTTTCCGCTGGCGGCGCAGGCTTTTACTCCGCTTTTCTACACGCTCGCCCTGATCGGCATCTTCTATGCGTCACTGATCGCCTTTGCCCAGGAGGATATGAAACGGCTGATCGCCTACTCGAGCATCGGGCATATGGGATATGTTGCTATCGGCATCGCCGCGTGGGAGCCGGTGGCGCTCTCCGGTTCGATCCTGCAGATGGCCAACCACGGGGTGACCACCGGGGCGCTGTTCTGTCTGATCGGAATGCTGGATGAACGGGCCCATACCCGGAAAATAGCCGACTTTGGCGGGTTGTGGGGTAAAATGCCGCTCTGGTCGTTCTTTTTCCTGATTTTCTCGCTGACGTCGATGGGGGTGCCGGGGCTGAACAGCTTTGTCGGTGAATTCCTGATTCTGGCAGGTACAATACACAAATCTCCTGTGGTCGTGGTGCTCTCCTTCATCGGCATTGTCCTGCCGTTGATCTACATGGTGCGCCTGGTGCAGGAGGTCGTGTTTCAAAAGGAGCGCCGGCCACTGGCGCTGGTGGATCTTACTCTGCGCGAGGTCGGTATTCTGGCTACGCTCTTGCTGCTCGACATCTGGGTCGGTGTCCATCCGGCACCGCTGCTTGATATGATTCACCTGCCGGTGCAGCTTTTGATCGGGGGGACGCCATGACGTCCGGTGATATGATTGCATTGAT
>Ga0209430_1000278_pt1 | contig 57935 bp, 70 predicted proteins | sample BarGraIncub1133A_FD_184504 | JGI IMG/M metagenome (GOLD analysis project Ga0209430, IMG submission 184504) | Arctic peat soil microbial communities from Barrow, Alaska - Barrow Graham LP Incubations 11-33A (SPAdes) (version 2) | ecosystem: Environmental > Terrestrial > Soil > Wetlands > Peat... | reverse complement strand
GTAAAACTGCTTATACTTGCATCGCTAATAACTAACGTAAAAAACATTATTAACAATTAAATAATAATATTAAAAATTTAGGAGGATATTAAAATGGCTATGAAAACAGATAAAGCAGTACAAGTATTTTCTGCTGCTATAATGAATAAATTAGAGGACAAAGATATAGAAATCGCAGAAGCTAGACAGGTTATACAGCTTTTAGCTTCAAACCCAACACCAGGAAATAGATATGAAATTGCTTCAATCGTTGCTTTTACTGTAGAGGATATTGTAAATCAACAAACTCAATTTATTGATTTATTTGCTGATGTAAAAAGAATTACACCAAACGAAAAGGCTAAGTTTGACGTTAAATTAAAAGGTATTCAAGCATTCTGGTGTGCCAAAGGATCAACCGTAGAAAGAAGTAGAATTTATAAGAAATCTATGACTATAGAAACAGATGCAATAGGATCTAGGCCATCGGTTTCCTTCCTCGACCTCGCCCAAAATAAAGTTTCATTTGATGAAATAATTGCAGACGCTTCTTATGAAATGACTAATAAAACAGTAGGTAAAATACAAACAGTTCTTACTACTGGAATATCCGCTATGGCATCTCCAAACTACGGAGAAGGAACTGGTATTGTAAAAGCTACTTTAGATGCTCAAATAACATCATTCAAGAGACTAGGAGTTCCAGTTACTCTCGTAGGTGACTATGCTGTAATTTCAAAACTCATAACTTTAACTGGTTATGTTCCAGCTACTGGTACTTTAGCATTTTCACAATCTTTAGTTGATGAACAAAACATGAACGGATTTATAGGTACTTATAATGGATGCAAAGTAGTACAACTTGTTAATCCTTTTGTTAATGGATCTTTCACTAGCACAATATTACCTGTAAATATTCTTCATATTATACCATCAGGTAATTCTAGAATGAGACCGTTAAAAGTTGCAATAGAAACAGATATTCCTCCAATGGATGCTACAAATATTGATGATAGATCTTATGAAATGAGACTAGATAAGCACGTAGGAGCTGCGTTAGTATTCGGAGATAGAGCATACACAGGAATGTATAAAGATTTAAGCTTAACTTAATTCACAAATCATAATAGGAGGGATAATCTCTCTCCTATTTACAATAAAGGAGACAAGGACATATGGATAAAAAATATAAAGTTTTTAATAGGAATAAATATGATGTTGGTATTATGCTAATGGATAATTTTAAACAACAAAATGTAAGAGCCGGATCATTCGCTTCTTTATCATCAGACGATATCGCATATCTTCATTCCACTTCAACTGCTTTTTCTGGAAAATCGTTATGTGTAGATGATGAGGAAATTAAATCAGATATATTGGGATTTACTCCAGGAGAAAAAATGTCTATAACCGAAGCAGATATTACAATAATGCTAAAGGGTACTTTGGTAAAAATAAAAAAAGACTTTGAGGCAATAGTTGAACCCAATTTTAAATATCTAATATTTGAAACTGCTAAGAAGATGTACGATGAATTAAGCGGAGGAAAAATAGATTACATTTGTGAATTTTGTGGAAGAGACTCAGAAGATATGAAACCTGTAAAAATTGAAGAAGAAATTATTAAACCAAAATTAGGTAAGTAGGAGAGTGATATATTATGACCTCCTTAACAGATATCAAAACAGAATTAATATCTAACGTAAAATTTCAAGCTACTCCAATTGTAATGACTGATGATGACTACCAAATATTTACTATACAAGGAGTTAAACGTCTATATATAGATGAAGGAATAGAAGATAATTTTATATTAGATTATGACAAAATAGCAAACACAATTGCTAGAACTTTAAATTTAACTGAAATTGAATATGCTCGTATTTCTTCTGAAATTGCATTTAGAAATCAGATTAAAGATGACATTAACGCAATTGTGGGATATTCTACCAATGCTATAAGTATTACTGGTGCTAATTCTCCATACAAAAATGCAGAAGCTACTATTCTATTATTAGAAAATAGACTTGCAATATTAGCGTTTAAATTTACACATAAGCAGCAGGTGTAATTATGAAAGTTAATATTAGTATACGGGATAAGGATTTAGAATTAGTTGATGTAAAGGAATATGATTTCAGAGATTATTGTGATTTATTATCTCGTAGAGTTACAAGTTGTTTGTATTTAATTGAAGATTGTTTAGATACTGAATCCCCTGTTGAATTCAAGGATATTAGAAATAATATTTTAGATGTTGCAGGAGATATTCGTAGATTACCAATTACAATTGAATTCCCAAAGGATGTGATATAAAAGTGAGATTTTATATTCCACCTAATTTACAAAGAGATTTTACAGATTCATTGAACGCTTTAGGTACAGATGCAATTGTTAATTTTGATCCATTAAATGTAATTAAAGTTAGATTAGATAAAGTTAATTACAAGACAATCAATGGTACGGTTACAAGTGATGAAGTTGCCTTTGCTGAAATATCTTCTAATTTAAGAATGGGAGATTATCTACAATATAAAGGAGAAACGTTATTAATTAATAAATTAGTTTCTAATGAATTTCCTTTATGTTATGAAATTACAACAGGAACTTGTAATACTAAATTAACTGTAAGTAGATATCAAACTATGGTTCAAGATGATGATGGAAATATACTTATTGAAGCTGGAGATAATCCTGTTGCGGAAGATTTATATTGTCTTACTATAATTGGTAGTTTTCAATTTAACGCAGGTTCAGGAAGCGTGGGAATTGTACCTACTGACGATATTAGCGTAACTTTACAATTTAATGCTACTACAAAAAATATTAAAATAGGTGATACTTTTATAGTATTTGAAAGTAGTTATGAAGTTGTAAGTTTAGATTGGAGTCAGAGAGATATCGAATTTGATTATGGAGTATTAACTTTTCATGGAAAGAAGGTTGTATCATGATTTTACAATTTGAGGAGCAAAGATTGATTAACGACATAATAAAAGAGCTTAATATTTCAATGGATTTAGTTGCAAAAGTATTGATTGAATTTATGATAGGAGAGCTTGCGGGATTAACCATCAACAAGAATAATTCAGGGATGGAATCGTGGAAGGCTGACGTTATAGATGCTTTAAAGTTTAGGACTGTAGCTGTTGCGGGACAACTAGTAAAAGAAATTGGTATATTAGATCAGAGTAATGCTGGATTAATGGATGAAGCTTTGTCTCTTGAGTTCGGTACAGGATCGAAAATTAATAGTTCTGCTAATCCTTGGTATGGCGAGTTTGTATCATCTGAATATTATCATGCCTCCAGAGGCGGAAATGAAATGTGGACGCTCCCAGGAGAAGACGTTTTTGATCCGGAATCGAACAGTTGGAAGCAATCCGAAGCATCGGCTAGAACCACTATGGATTTTATGGCTCAAGAAGGTTCCTTATATTGGACAAACATATTTGGTAATAGTGCGATTATGGCAGAGACATATTTTAACAAAGGAATTGATAGAGCAATTGCTAAGATAGATTTTAGTAATTATTTAATAATGAAGTAGGTGATATAAATGGGTGGAGTTGCAACCGATTATGGGAATTTTATGAAGAAATTAATGTCAGATAGTACATTAAGGACATTACTGTTAATACCAGTTGCAGAACAAACAAACACTCAGATGATAGATAAATATTTTTGTGAAGGAGTAAGTAATGGGATAATTACAACTACTGCAATATGTAGGGTAATTATTAATTCAAATCCACAATCACCTACTAATAATATGTATGTGAAAGAAGACATGTTAGCTATTGAAGTTTTTGTACCTAATGCACCTGGAACAAATAATTTAGATAGGAAGAATATATCAGGATTTGAAAGACGTAGTAATCAGATTGTAGATAGAATTATTCAATTATTCAATAATAATATTATCAATGACAGAAAAATGAGATTAGAAGCAAGACATGAATTAGTTTCAGGGACTGTCGGATTTTGTAGAATGTTTATACAATTTTCTTATAAGCGAGTTTATAGTTGACAATTAAATAATAATATTGCCATGACAAAGGGCTTTATACTTTGTACAAAAAATGAAAGAAGGAATATAAAATGGCAAATGATCAATTGGGTTTCATAATTGACACCCCTTCCGCACTTATAAAATCTAGTAAAGGTGATTTAATCGTTGATAAATCAACATCTGGAGAAATTTCATTCAGTGGAGACAATTTAGATATAAATGCGGGACTCGGATTTCTTGCTTTAGCATCAATCCCAAAATCAACCAAAATTGAAGTCAAAATAACTAATGCGGAATTCTCATTAAATCAATTACAAATGACTAGTGGAGGAAATATTACTGTAGGAGCTAAAGAATATAATAAATATGGTGATATATTTGTTGTAGACGCTACAAATTCAATAACAATACCAGAGATAGTTGTTGTAGGCAGTCTTCGTATCAATGGATTCAATGAGGTAACAAGCGTTGTGGCTACAAAACAATTTAAAGTAACTATAGCAGCAAGTTCAACTACAGTACAATTCTTTACGGATGTTCCTGCTGCGACAGAAATTAAACCTTCATATAAAATATTAACAGCAGCTACAGTAGTTGGATTGACAGTTAAAACTACAGATGTACCAGGTAGCGGAGAAGTAGTACTCACTTGGCCTATATATGAAAGTGAAGAAGTTGAGTCTTCAATTTGGGCAGATGGTCAATTGATTCTATATAAGGCAAAAATTAATCAAAGTTCTAAGATTGGCGGGGCTTATAAAACTGCATCGACTTTTGATTTGAGTTTTTCAACTTTAGATCCTAGACGTCCAGATAAAACTGCATGGGACTTCAACATTGTACCAAGAACAGTAGTTTAATAATTAAGTAACAATACAATAAGTTGTTGACAATTCAATAATAATATTGTAATATAAGTATAGAGGAATAAATAAAGATTAATTACCTTTGTTGATAAGTAGAAATTTCCGATTTCTACTTTCCTCTGTTTTATTAAATCGGAAAATAAATTCTACGGAGGAATTATAAAATGTTGATTACAGAAAAAGTTGAAGTGACTTTAAATAGTTATACTATAAAATATTATGAGGACTTAGGATATATAATACCACGAACTAAAAATAAATATAGAAAATTTACTGTACCACAGGGCACAAAGATAATAGTAAAAGTTAAAGATTTAAGTAGAGGTAGTCATGTAATGGTGAATGTAAAATGTGATTGCAAAGATTGCAAAAATCCATATTTAAAACCTATGAAATGGCAAGATTATTTAGAATATCTAAGAGATGGAAAATCCTATTGTAAGGCTTGTGCCATTAAATTATTTGCTGCGGAAAGTTCTCGAAAGTCAATACGTCAAAAGGGTATGTCTCTCAATGAATGGTGTTTAAAAAATGATAGGCAAGATATAATAAATCGTTGGGATGATAAACTTAATGATTGTTCTATGTCTGAGATTAATTATACTTCTAAAGGCATTGAAGGTAAAGGATATTGGTTTAAATGCCTAGACCATCCAGAGCATGGTAGTGAACTAAAAAATATAAGCAGTTTAGTAGGCGGAAAGCAAAAGACTATTTCTTGTACTAAATGCAAGACAGTATCATTAACACATCCAGAACTAATTAAATATTTTATAAATAAAGAAGATGCTGACACGTATATATATGCTTTGAGCAGGAAGATAAAAATGAAATGTCCAAACTGTGGACATATAAAGACTATTGAACCTTATAGGATTCTAAATCAAGGTTTTGGATGCCCAAGATGTTCAGACGGCGTGAGTTATCCTGAAAAATTTATGTTCAGTATGTTGGAGCAAATGAACTTAGCCTTTATTGTACAATTATCTAAAATAACATTTGATTGGTGTAAAGATTATAGATATGATTTTTATATTCCTTCAATTAATGGAATTTTGGAGGCAAATGGAATACAGCATTATGAAGAAAATAAAAACTGGAAGATATCTTTGAAAGAAACGCAAGAAAATGATCAAAGTAAACATAGATTAGCAGAAGAAAATAACATTGAGAACTATATAAAAATTAATTGTAGAAAGTCACAATTAGAATTTATTAAAGATAATATATTGAATAGCTCTTTAAATAGTTTATTTGATTTATCTAATGTAAATTGGTTGAAGTGTCATGAATTTGCATGTAAAAGCTTAGTCAAAATAGTGTGCAATTTATGGTGTGATGGTATTAAAAATCCAGTAGAATTAGGAAGGTTGTTAAAATTAGCCGAAACAACTACAAGAACATATTTAAAACAAGGGAACAAACTTGGTTGGTGCCAATATGATGTTACTGAACAAGGTACAAGAAAAGTGATATGTATAACTACAGGTAAGAAGTTTGATAATATAGTTGAAGGTGTAAAGGAATATCGAATATATAAGTGTACAGATTCACAAATAATTAAATGTTGTAAAGGCAAGGCTCATTCTGCTGGAAAGCTTGAAGATGGTACAAAGTTAGTATGGATGTATTATGAAGATTACTTAGAACAACAATCAAAGAATAATATTCAAGAGGCTATTTAATTTAGCTTCTTTTATTTTACACAAAATACAATATAAAAGGAGAAGAGGATATGAGTATTAAAGAAAATGAAGTAATGGGTGGAACATCCGATAAAGTTTACGAAGTTGTCAGTGTAAAAATGAAGCATCTAAAAAATAACTTTTACGGAAATTATATGTTTTTAAAAGAACATGGACTTATGAAATTATGTACATTTAAAGATGGAGCAGATATTGTAAATAATATTTTAACAGCCGTTTTCAATTCTGAAGAAATTGCCAAAGAATTAATTGAGGGTGACGATTTAGATGCTAACATGATGTCAGAAATTATAAAAAAAACTAAAGAACTGAATGGAATTGAAGATGAACCGGCCCCCGAGATAACTCCAAGCCAGGAATAACTTTAGATAGGGGTTATTCTTTGCTTGGAGTACATTCAGGATTTACCGAAGACCAAATAGATGAATTTAGTTATAAGTTTTATAAAAACTGTATTTTAGAATTAGGTCTTAAATTTAATTTTGAGAGTTTATCTAATATATTAGGAAATAGTTACGCTAATGCTATGGATAGTGTAAATGCAGCTAATCCTCTAAACTATGCAGAGGAAGGACAGAAGAAGCCACAAAGGATGACTAAGGATATGGCAATGGCCTTTATGGGAATAAGCAACGCTAAATAAGAGAGGATGACATAATAATAAAATGTTTGTCCTCTATTTTTTTAAGTTTGTCATATAAAAGAGTTATTTTAAAATATTGTTATTTTTCTTATATATTGTATAATAAAGATATAATAAAATGGAGGTTACAAAATATGAGAAAGAAAATAATAATTGGAATAGGACTTATGTTGATATCAATTCTTATGTTTGGATGTTCTAGCAAAGGACTATCTACTGATTCACAATTAAAAGATCAATATAAAAAAGATGTAAGTACCACTTTTGCTGAAAATTATAATAAACTTACTTTATGTTCTGTTAAATTAAGTGAAAATTACGATAAAATAAAAAATGGAAATCTAGATGAATATGTAGGGTTATCAGATAGTGTTAGAAAATTAGAAGAAGGTGAAAGTAGGACTGATACTGAATCAATGTTATTAAAAAAGCAAGATAATATTTATTCAGATTTGTTATCTAATTACGTTGACAAGAAAGATACAAAGGCGAAGTTAAAAGAAGATGTTCAATCAGTTTTGGATTATTATAAATAAGAAATTAAGAGCAGATTTAATTATCTGTTCTATTTTTATGCTAACATATATAATGATTATTTCTTTACATCCGTCATTTTTATTAAACCACCTTTAAAAAGTATAAATATCAAATCGAGTATGCTTATAATAATTAAAATTATATTTTTTACATCCTCAGATGTTCCCAATTTATCAAGTATATAATATGCGAAAGCAACCGGTATAATCACTATTACTAGTGAAAATATATTTCCACCAAAAAATATTAATGCTAAACATATTAATATCAACCATATAATAATCATTATAATCATCCCCTTAACTTATTATATGTAAATTAATAATAATATGCAACCAAATTGTAAACTATTATTTAAGTATTTACAATTAAATAATAATACTCAATAATTAAATAATACTTCACAATTAAACAATAATGTTACAAGTTAAGAGTAGATGAATTCTGCTCTTTTTTATTTTAAATTAAAAGGAGTGGAATTATATGGATAACGAAAAATTAATAGGAACCCTTAGAGTAAATTTAAGTGAATTAAAAAAGGATTTTAGTCAAGCTGAGGCTATCTTTAAAAATTTCAGTAAAGTTAAAGTAGGAGAAATTGATGTATCTACTGGCAAAGAGTCTATTACTGTACTTCGTCAACTTGAAGAGGAATTTAAGAAATTAAAAACTGCTTCAGGAAATTCTTTTGATACATCAATTTTTAAAAATATGGAGAAAGCATTAAGAGATTTAGGCGTTGAATATGGAACTGTTATTCAGAAAGTTACTGAATATAGTAAAACAAATAAAGATACTGGTGAATTAGAAGTTTGGAAGAAAAAAACAAACGCCATTACTGAGACTGGTCATGCAATTGAGACAGTTGAGAAACAATTAAAAGATGGTTCTAAAAGTATTAGTGAATCATTAGTAATAGACAATACAGCAAAAGATAGAATAAAAGCTTATTCTGACGCAATAGCTAAAGTGAATGAACAATATCAAAAAATGAGAGCAGATGAAACTCTTAATGTTGAAGGGTTAGAAAAATTGAAAGCTGAACTAAATGGAGTAGCAACTACCTATCAACTTAGTGCCGCTGAAGCTGCAAAATTATATAGTATGCAAGCTACTTATAATAGCAAAATAGCTTCAATAAATAATCCTAAAACGACAACTGCTGATACAGGGAATATTAATGCGTACAAGCAAGAGTTAGCACAACTTCAAAATCAACATAATGAATTTGCAATTATTAATAAATTAGATGCTTCAACTTTGACAGATTTAAATTCAAAATTAGATACTTTGAGAGGTAAATATAAATTAACAGAAACTGAATTAAAGCCTTTGATAACTACACAGAAGCAATATACTACTGAATTAAATAATTTAGCAATTGCTGAAGCAAAAGAAGAGGAAGAGAAGAAAAAAGCTAATGGGGCAAATACAAATCAGTATTTAGATAGTTATAAAAGCAAATTAGGCTCAATTAAACAGGAATATTTATCTCTAAACTCAGTTGAGAGTGCTAGAGTAACTGATTTAAATAATTTAGCAAATAAGACTAACGCATTAGCAGCTTCTGAAAAACTAGAAGGAGAAGCTTTAATACAAGCGACAACACAATCTAATAAATATACAACAGAATCGTTAAGATTACAGGCTTCTATAGATTCTGAAGTAACTAAAAGAGCAGAAGCAGCCAATAAAATAGTATTATCAAATGAGAAACAATCTTTATCCACTCTTGCAATGTATACAGAAGAAACTGCTGCCCTTACTAAATATGATCAAATGAGCAGAACGTTAAATGCTGCGAGTGGAGAAGCTGGTCTTGCCATGAGTTCTAGTAATTCAGGCGCGAGTATTATGGATCGTTTTAAGGTGTCAGCTGTCTACACGGCCGCAGCTACCTCGATTTATATGGTAAGACAAGGATTAGTAGACTTAATTCAAACAAATAGGGATTACGAGTCATCTCTTGTCGATTTAGGTCGTATATTAGGAGATACAAGTGAAGCTGAATTAAAGGCTTTTGGTGAAACGCAAATAGCAGAAGCAAAAAAATATGGATTAGCACTCAAGGATATTCAAGATACTTATACATCTCTTGCAGCAGCGGGAGTTCAAAAGGGTGACCTGAAATCTATGGCTAATACTGTTGAACTTGGATTAAATACTTCAAACATATCTTCTGGCGCCGAGATGACTGATTTGCTTACTACCAGTATGAAGCAACTAGGAATAGAAATGAGTAAAAGTGAATCTGTATTAGATGGTTGGAATTATTTAGCAGATAAAAGTGTAGCCACAACCTCTGATTACGCACAGGCAATTTCTAAAGCAGGAGCAAGTTCAAAGGCTATAGGAGTAGATATTAATGAGTTAAATGGTATAGTAAGTGTGCTCTCCAATGCAACCGGAATGACAGGCACGGCCGCAGGTGACGCAATAAAATCAGTAGAAACAAGATTATTAAGACCAGATGCTTTGAAAACATTAAAAGAATATGGAATAGATGTTATGGATAGCGGAAATAAATTTAAGAGTTTCGGAGATATAATAAAAGAGACAAGTACTGTTTTAGATAAGTTTGGAGATAATACAACACAAAGCAATGACATATTAGATGCTCTTGGTGGCACGATGAGGAAGAATACTGTCAATATTTTGGCAAATAATTACGATCAGGTCGATTCTTATGCAAAAATGAGTAAAGTAGATTCAGTAGGATACTCAGCCAAAAAATCAGCTGCAGAAATGGGAACTTTAGACAAAAAGATTCAACAATTCAATGCAACTGTTAAAGAATTATATATAGGGGCTGGATCCAGCGGGCTCTTAGGGCAGTTGAAAGGTATAGTAGAATTTGGAACGGCAATGTTGGGAGCCGCTTCAAAAGTATCCGGATTAATATTAGTATTAGCAGAAGTTGCAATTGCGACTAAAGTTTTCTCAGGATCATTAAAATTAATTACAGGAAGTAATTTAACACAATCATTAGACAGAATGAATAAATCCTTTAGTCTGTTTGGTAAAGGATTTAATATTGGTGGAGCAACAATGGCTACCAAATCATATGAAGCTGCATCGAAATCTTTAGAAGCACAAATATTAGCAGGTAATATTACAGCTAAGGAATCTGGTGTTATTTTAGCAGGAGTGGGAGAAAAGTTAGGAATTGCTGCAACTTCTACAAACACTATGAGTGCAGCACAAGGAGTATTAGATGCAAGACTAGTGGCTGGAAAAGAAGTGCAAAGATTATTAAATATCGAGGTTGCCGCTGGAACTTTATCACAACAAGGATATAAAGCAGAGCTTCTTCAACAGATGTTTACCCAAGAAGAGTTACTTGCTCAAAAAGAAGCTGGACTAATAACTGAGTATGAATATAATTTAGCCATGACCAGACGAATAGCGTTAGAAGAGAGTACTGCTGCGGCAGTTTTAGCTGGTACAACAACTCAAGAAGAAGCCAACGTTATATTAAATCAAAAGATATTAACACAAGAACAATATAATATTGTATTGGCACAAACGACTACTGAAATGAATACTGCAATTGTAAGTGATAGAGGTAAAGCAGCATCTGATGAAGCTTTAAATATGTCTCAAAAGTCAGTAGCAGCATCAGCTTTAATCATGAATTTAGCTATAGGTGGTGGAGTAATTGCTGTAACACTTATTATTTCTGCAATTATGAAACACGTACAAGCTCAGAAAGATTTAGCCCAAAATATCACTAGTGCAAATGATGCATTAAAAACTGAATCAGATGGAATTAATACATCTTTATCTGATTATGCAGAGCTTGCTAATAAAACAAAATTAACTTCTGACGAGAAAGATAGATTAACTAAAGCAACTCAAAATTTAATTAATACAGTTCCCGGTTCTTCAAAAGTTATCAATGATGAGACGTTATCTCTCAAAGAACAAACAGCAGAATTAACAAAGTTAGCTGCTGCTAAAGAAATGGTCGCAATTAATAAAGACATTAAAGATAATGTTCAAGATAATTATGATAACAAACAAAAAGATGCTTCTTATTATCAGAATATGGTAACTAAAACAGAATCAATAGCATCAGGGAGAGGGGCAACATATGAAACAGCGGTAGCTGACTATAAAACAGCTCCTATCAATAGAGGTGAAACTTTAACTGATGACCAGGCTGGAGTAGGTGTACTTAAAGATGCTAATACTCAATTAGTTAGTTATAAATCAAAATTAAATGAAGCTCAAGGTGCATTACTAGGCATGAATGCTGCTTTAACAAGTTATACTACAAAAAATGCACAACAAAATGGGGTAAATCAAAATTCAATAACGTTGTTAAATAAACAAATTGATGCAATGGAAAAGAAAGGTGCAAGTTTCAATGATATAACACAGTATTCAAACAGTTCTATAGTTAATCTACAAAAATTAGCTGATATAGATCCATATAAAGCATTCACAGCATCTATGGATAAATATAACAGCAAATCTACTCATACAGATGCAGAAATTAAAGCACAAGCTAAAAGCATGGATGTTTATCAGGAGGCCGCTAAAAAATTACATCTTCCAGCAGATGAGATTGCTTTATTTACGACACTACTTACAGGTGAAAAAAATGCTTTAAATGGTACAATCACATCAACAAAAGCAGCTGAAGTAACTTTTAAAGATTATGCAACTTCAATGACTAATATGACTGGAGCAGTTTCAACTGCCAAAACAGCTCTAGCAGATATAAATACAACAATTTCACAAGTAAATAAAGGTCATGTTTTTAGTGCGGATGAGATAACAGATTTAACTACAAAATATCCAGAACTAACAAGTGCAGTTAAAACGACGACGGGTGGATATACCATTGAAGCTTCGGCATTAGAAACATTGAGAACAGCAAGTATTAAAACAGCAACGGATTCAATGCAAGTAGAAATTACTTCAGCACAACAAGTAGTAGATTCAACATTAACAAGACTTAAATCCTATGGAGTAGAAATTAAAGGCATTAAAGATTTAGCAGACGCTAAAGCAGCCGCAAATAATATAACAGTAGACAGCACACTAACAACATTTCAAAAATCATCTACATCAAGTGGAGATGATATCCATGACACTAAAGGTGCTGCAATAGCCACTGCTAGCAAACTTAAAGTAGCACAACAGGCAGCAAACAAAGCTGCTATAGATAAAGATGTAAAGGCTTATGGAGTAGCAATAGCAAATGTGGATAAATTAAAAGCTAGTTTAGCTACATTAACGAGTACATTAAATGATAATACATTAGGTGTTACTAGCAACACTACATCGACAGAGGCAAATACAGCAGCTAAAGAAGCAGATACCAAAGCAACAGAAGCATTAACGGCAGCACAAGTCGCTTTATCAAAGGAAACAGCAAATGCCACAGCAACAAATAAAACCTATGATGATAGTATGCAAACTTTATCTGACACAATGAAGAAACAAGATAATCAATTAAATACTTTAAATAAAGATGGGGCTGATTATAGGAAAGGATTATTAGCTAAAGCTAAGTTGATCCAAAACGAAATAGATTTAACTAACAAAAATATTAAAGTAAACGAGGCAAATGCTAAATCGTTAGCTGCTTCAGGAGTTGCAGTAGATAAAGCTAATTCAGCTAAAGCTATAGCAGATGCAAATTCAACAAATGCTTCAAATGCTGCCGCAGCAACTACTACTTCATCTGATGCTAGTGGATTTAGTTCTGTTGTTCCAACAAAATATAGAGGTGTAATAAATGCAGCAGCAAAAAAATATGGTGTATCAGCTAATGTAATAGCAGGAATGTTACTCACAGAGAATAGTTTTAAAGCTAGTGGAACAAGTCCAGCAGGAGCCCAAGGTATAGCACAATTTATTCCTTCAACAGCTAGAGCATACGGGGTTGATGTCAATGATACAACTTCATCTATTAACGGTATGGCTCACTATATGGCTGATTTAATTAAACAAAAGGGCAACGTTAATGATGCTATTAGAGGATATAATGGCTCGGGCCCGACTACGTATACCTATTTAAACACAGTAAAAGCGAATATGGCTAAAACTGGTGGAAATAGTACTGCATCATCAGGTACAAGCTCGACTGGTTCTTATGATACTGTAAGTCCAGCATATACTGCTCCAACTGATTCTGGAGCAGATAGTTTATTATCCAAAGTAGCCTCAGAAAAATCTTCATTGATTGATTTGCAGCAACAATTATCAGAGATAAACTATGAGATATTTCAATCTTCCTCTGCTGAGTTTGATGATAAAATTAGTTTAATAACTACAAAATTAACAACTCTTAAATCTACTTTAGAAGACACTAATAATACAGATGCACAAAAAGTTAAAATAAATAGTGACATAGAAGCACAAATGAGAGCAGAATTAAAATTAGAAAATTCTAAATCAACTTATATTGCTACTGAATTAAAAAGTAATAAATATAATCAAGCACAAAAAACAGCAATGAATGTTACATTACAAGAAACTTTAGCAACACAGAAAGATATTACTAATCAAATTCAAACACAAATGTATGTAAAAGTTACAGATAAAGTAGCTACATTTGACCAAAAAATATCTACTGCGTCCGATAGAAGCTCACAGTATCAAAAAGAAATAGACATGATAGGAGGCAAAACCACACCAGAATTATCTGTAAAGGATAAAAATTATCAAGCTCAGGCTGAGTCAGATAAAATAGTAATTAAACAAAAATTAGCAATTTCAGATCAACAATATGCTCAAACACTTCTTGATAAAAAAAGTATAGCTGATAGAGTAGCGTATCTTAAACAAGAAATCTCATCAGGTAAATATACTGCTGGACAAGTTAAAGAAATGAATGCTGAAGTTCATAAAACTTTAACTCAAATAATTGATAATGGGAAAGAATTACAAGATGAAGAAAATGCTAAAGAAGCATTAATTCAACTTGAAAAAGATAAAAAGCTGGCTGTATTACAAAATACTCCTGCATTAGATGACCTTGAAATAAAATCAAAAGATATTACAACTAAGGGAAGTAATTTACTTGAATCAGATTATACTGGCAAAGTTTTAAATCAAACTGATGTCGTACAAAATTTAACAGATAAATTAGGCGTTCTTACAAAGAGTTATGCAGATTTAAACACCGAAATAAATGCAGATGGAAAAATAACTAAAGATGAACAAACTATACTCGATGATGTTGTGTCTAAAGTCAAAGATACTACCCAAGCTAAAATAGATGCAATAGCACAATTAGAAACAATAAAAGTCACAGGTAATATTAAAGTAATGACAGATTCTGTTAAAAGTCTTACAGATGCATATACTGAATTACAAAATAAGGAATCGCTATTACAAAAATGGAAACCTGAAGATTATACAAATATAGGTAGTTTACAAACTTCTATGCTTGCTAATACTCAGGCACAGTATGATTTATCATTGAGTCAATCAGCATCATTGCTAAAATTGCGTGATAGTGTAGACGTTGGAACGGTTAGTTGGACAAGTTATAATGACCAGTTAAATACAGTTAATGCAACTACAGAATCTTCAATATCATCAATGGCAGACGAAGCTAAAGCATTATTAACAACATCTTTAAATGCAGCAGATTCAGCAGCTCAAACAACTATATTTGGTAGTTCTACAGGTTCTGCGGATGCACAAAACGCAATTGATGCACAAAAAACATATAATTCCACTTATATAAGTGGACAACAAGAAGCTTTAGAAATATCTGAAAGAAGAACTAAAGTTGAAGCTGATATTCGTAATGCTACTACAGATGCAAATAAATCTTCTTTACAATCTGAATTAAATAAATTAGATGTGCTTGGACAACAAAGTGTTTTAAAACAAACAGATTTAGATAAGTATGACAAAGAATTAGCAGTTACAGAAGCACAAATAGCTTTACAGAATGCTCAAAATAATAAAAGTGAAAAGCTAGATGTTAAAAATGCAGATGGAACTTGGGGAACTCAATATGTAGCAGATCAAACTACAATTGATACAGCAACTACGGCATTGCAACAAGCACAAGTAGATTTGATTACATGGCAACAAACAACAGATTTAGATGCACAACAAACAGATTTAGATAATAAAAATAAATATTATGCTGCTCTACAACAAATTACAACTAATGCTGAAAATGGAGTATATAAAACTCAAGAAGAATTACAAACAGCATTAGATAAGTTGAATGCTCAATATAGCGCAAGTGGAATTACTTTGGCTACAAATTTTAGTGATATAACGAATGCGTATAGTACTTATACTAATAGCATGATTGAATTAACAAATGAGATGGCTTCAGCAGTCGAAAATACGACAAATACTTTGGCAAATGCAGTAGAATTATTAGCAACAGCTATGGGAAAACTAGCTACAGCGACAACAGGCTCTACCACAGGAACTAATAAAGGAACCACAACTACAAGTTCAGGTGATACAGTTACTAAAAATTCTAATGGAACCGTAACTGTAACTAATGCAAGTGGTAATAGCTCCTATACGGTTGTAACAGGAAGTATATATGATCCTACTAGTACTAACTATAGGGGATATGCTAACGGAACTATTAGTGCGGAAGCAGGATTAGCAAAAGTAAACGAGTTAGGTACAGAAATGAGAGTATTAGATAATGGTGATGGTATTACTACAGCTAGTATTACTAGTAACATCAATACGTTAGGATCTTTGGCTCCGTCATTGATTAGTAGTATTGAATTAATGACATCTACTCAATCTCAGGATTATGGGGAACTTGTAACATATCTCCCAAATGCTTTGACTTCTATAGCAAGTATTATGGATAAGATAAATCTTACTAATATAAATAATTCAGAGACACCTATAATTCATAATACCTATACTTATGGAGATTTATCATTCCCTGATGTCACAAGTTCAGATGAAATATTAAATGCTATTAAATCATTAAGAAGTTCTGTAGTACAGAAATCTTTATAGGAGGTGAAGTTGTGAGCATTACTACAATGATTCATGATGAAATGCATGGTGCTATGGAAGATCATTATAATGCAAGAAGCAAAATAGAACCTTATAATCGTACAATAGAAGGACTCATAAAAACTGTCCTAGGAAACAATCAATACACTGTAACAATGAATATGATTGATTATACTATCCCGGGAACAGTAATGCCAGCTTCAAGCTATATTGCTGGAAATATTGTGTTAATTGAAGTCCCCAATCAGAATTTTTCACAAAAATATATAAAGTGTCAAAAACCATATTAAGAGAGTAGATTAATTTCTATTCTCTTTTCATTTAAAACAGAAAGGAGAATGATAAAATGGCTGTTTTAAAACCTACTATTACTAATATTTCAAACTTTGATTCAACTTTGGATTATGTATTAAATTTTAATATAGATTCATCAAGTGACCAATGTTTTGGAAATCGAATAATTATTTATAATAATAGTACAAACACAGTAATTTATGACAATATCGTTACAAGTTTCTTAATTTCTCATGATATACCTGCAAATACGTTACAAAATGGCGTTATATATAAAATAACTGTAGCTTATTTTAATTTAAGTGGAGTTTATAGTAGTTTTTCAGATGGAACCATATTCAGATGTTTAGATACTCCAATAGTATCACTATCGAATTTAATAACTAATCAGATTGTAGCGAGTAATAATTATTCTCCAATAGGTTCATACTCTCAAGCACAATCAATAGCTATAAATACTTATGAATTTTATTTGTATGATAGCAATGGGATATTATTACAATCTTCTCCTACTCTATTTTATAGTCCAAGTAATGTAATCCAATATCAGTTTACTAATTTTATAAATAACACAAAATATGGAATTGCTTTACATACAATGAGTGCAATGGGTATAGATGTTGATACTGACATAGTTTATTTTAATACACAATATATTGCTCCTACATTTGCCGGTACAGTACTTTTAGAGAATTTACCAGATATAGGAGGCATACAATTAACTTCAAATGCTATACAAATCATAGCTAAAACAGGTAGTGGTACGATATCTTTTACGGGTAACTCTATAGATTTAACTAACGGCATGATTTATTTTGGGAATACAGAAGGTATGACAATATTCTCTGATTTTACAATAGATTTATTTAATAGTGATTTTACATTAGATTTACCATTTCTAACTTTATTAAGTCCTCAAGGTAAAATTGAATTATGTTGGAAAAGTTGGAACAAATGTATAAATGCTACTAAGACTACATCAAACGGAACTTGTAGTTACAATATATTTGGACAAGAAGTTGATTTAACAACTATTAATAAACTATATATATTCTTTCAGCAGATAGGAAATTATCTAAATTTAGAATATGAGATATCAAGTTAATATTTTAAAGAATGGAGGTGAGTATCATATTTTGCGGTTTAGACTTTTTTGGGTATTCAAATTTTAATGAGAATATGATATGTGTCAATAATATCAATTCAGTTCAAATGGCGAGTAGTATTGTAGATCAAATGTCTATAAGAAAAAATACAGATGTAATTTATTCAGCTATTCAAAAAACATGGCAATATGACAATACAGCATTAGGAGATTTTAGTAATAGTAGTTTAGAAGTAGGAAATCTTAAAAATAAAGGTATTCCGGTAACTTCATTATTATATATGAGAAAGAAAACTACGGATTTAGTATGGGAACCAATAATAACTATCCCTTATCTAAATACACAATCATTATATAGTTTTAAAGATTTATATATTGCTAGTAATGTATCAATGGATTATGCATTAGTCCCATGCTCAATAGGTGGAATTCAAGGAGATTGGATAATTGCAACAATTTTACCTTCCTTCACAGGTACATTTATATTTGATGATTATAGTAATTTTCATTTAGATAAAGATATTAAGTGGGATGCAATTACTACAAATATTTCAAAGGGTACTTATTTACCACTTGGTTCACAGTTTCCAATTACAGTTTATGGAAGTACAAAATATAGAACTGGTAAAATAACAAATACTCTTATAACAGATGATTCTATGGATGGATTAGGTACGGGAATTAGTGGAATTGATTTGGCAAATGAGCGTATTCAAACTGATGCTTTTATAGATTTCATAACAAATTTTTGTCCTAAGATGTTAAAGGATGGACAAGGTCGTTATTTATGCGTTAATACTGACGGAAATCCTACTGAAACTCCTAATAATGAATTACATGGTGGGATTTCAGACGTAAGTTTTGATTTTATAGAATGTGGAAAGACAGATATTAAAACTTTACAATCAATGAATTTAGGAAATATAGTTCCAGATGACAATTAAACAACAATGATATAAATAATATTTATGAAGCTATTTAGATATAGGTTCTTTTTTATTTCCCCAAAAGGAGGTGAGATAATTTGACACAGGAAGAAATTAACATTCTGATGCAACCTACTCAACAGAAATTTGTTAAATTAGAAATATATGATATCAATAATAATTTTTTAGATTCTATAGAAGCAAATTTAATTGGTGGGACTCTTTCAATTGATTCTACTTCTTCTAGCATTAGAAGAAGTTTATCGAGTTTAAATTTTGTAATAAATGATCCTAAGTATATTCCAGGTTATAATGGATATTTCTGGATAAATACTAAAGTAAGAATTGCGGTTGGAATTAAAAGTATATTTACTAAGAAAATAATTTATTTTCACATGGGATGGTATCTTTTCGATAAGCCAGATGTTAAAAAAAGTCAAACTTCTTATGAAATTAGTATAGCAGGAATGGATTATATGGGATTACTCAATGGAACAAGAGGTGGTTACTTATCAAATGCTGTTAAAACTGAGAAACCAGTTGGAGAACCTATATCCCAGGCAATTAGGAATACTCTAACCGATAATGGAGAAACCAATTTTATGGTGGATGACATATGTGATTCGAGTGGAAACATACTTACAATTCCATATGTTCTAGATTGTAGTAATTCGGATAGTGTTCAGACCATGATTGATAAGCTTGCTACATTATATGATAATTGGGAATATTTCTACAGTGTTGGTACAGAAACATCTCAACCAATGTTCATATATCAAGCTATAAAAGATAAAACTAGTGATTCAATTGCATGGGATTTTTCTGTAAATAATATGATAATTGATATAGATAATCAACCTAATTTTAACAATCCTCTAAACGATGTTTGGATATATGGCACGTATACCGATGCTTATGGTCAAGCATTTTGTCATATCCAAAACAACAATATCTTAAGTCCATTTTCTATAACAAATGCTGAAAAAACATTAACTTATTCAGAAACAGTAACAACCTATACAACCAATGCTGAATGTTTAGCTCATGCAGAAAAGGTTTTATGGACTAGAAGTTATTTAGCAGAAGCAGTTACGATTACATGCGTTCCAATCTATAATCTCGATGTGAATACCGTAATTTTATTAAACAGACCAGACTTAAATTTAGTTGGAAAATTCTTAGTTACAAAAATTTCCATAGACTTGAAAAAGGACGGGATACAAACTTTAAATTGTTCTCGATTATACGTTTATCAAAGCGATGCAACTACGTATTGACAATCTCGAACAACTTTTATTACAACAATTAAACAATAATATTATAAAAACTCAAGAAGTTACTCAAATAGTAGCTTCTTTTTAATTTAAATAAAAAATAGAAAGGAATGATTCTATGTCTTTAAGTTCGTTTCCCAACAATATAGATGTTTTCAGCTATATTCAGGATTTACCAGCGTCAGAATACCAAAATATGACCGATTTCAAAACTTTAATAACTTTACCAACATTAACCTCTGATCAGCAAACGCAATTAAACAGTTTAGCAACACATTTCCAAAGTATTCATGTTCAAATTAAAGGATCAGATATAAATCTTATAGATGATTGCATAACAAATCTTGAAACTTTAATTCTCTCAACTTGGACAGGCTATTTTGCTTATAAAGGAGTCTATAATTCTACAATACCTTACAATGTTGCAAACTCAGTTTCCTTTAATGGATTAACATATATAAGCCTTAAGCAACAAACAGGAATTCAGCCAGTCAACGATGGAGTCAATTGGTTACAAAATTCAACAAATGGCTCAACATACTCCTTAAATATAATAGGAACAGTAGGTTCGGTTATCTATGATGCTACAGGAGCAAATCCATTTCCAACAATGACTCCTTTATCATGTACCTTAATTAAAAATGGAATATCAGTAACTCCAACATCATATTCATGGACAACTCCATCAAGCAATTCAATGTTAAGTGGTTCAAGTAACTCTGTAACATTTACTCCTACAATAGCAACAAATTTTAATGCTTCATCTGGTAATAATACAATTATGTTGACAGTAACTTATGATGGACAGACGTTTATAGAATACTTTGTTATGGTACTTAATAAAATAGGAAGTACAGGATTAAGTGGTTTAAATGGCTTAGGATTAAGTTATATGGGTAATTATATAAATACAACAACTTATGTAATGGGAAATGCGGTTAATTACAATAACAGTATCTATTTTTGTCTTGTTGGAAATACAAGTGTAATCCCTACAAATACAACCTATTGGAATCTATTCTTATCAAATTCAGGAATAGTCATTCAATCAACCTCTCCAACTTCTCCATATACAAATCTTGTTTGGGTGGATATTTCTACTTCACAAAATCTAATGAAATATTGGACAGGTTCAACATGGTCACAAGTTTCTACTTATAATGCAAGTAATATAATAGTAGCAGATATTTCTAATTTGTTTTCAAGTACTACGAAAAATGTTGAAAATATATTAACTGAAATTACTGGAGCAGGGAGAACTACAGAAACCATAAAAAATACCAGCGACAAGATTGGTGCTTTATCTACTTTGACAACTACGGATAAGAGTTCTACCGTAAATGCGATTAATGAAAACTCTAATAAAATTGGCGTTTTAAATGGAACTGGTGTGGTAGTTGAGAAAGCAAATAAAAGCGATTTAACAGCTTTACAACAATTAGTTACGTCGGATTCGGCTGATAATCTGTATCAACTTGCAACAGGAACAGCTACTGCAATATTAATAACAATTGCTGAAACACTAGTAAATGGGTTGCCTATAACTTTTGTAGCCAATTTTACAGATAGTACTACTATCAAGACAATAAATGGAAAGCCTTTTTATAAGCCAGGAACAACAACATCACCTAGCACTACAGTAGGCAAGGCTTATACAGTGTGGTATAACTTAGCAAACAATTGTTTTTTTATAAAAGCTAGTGCAGAGGGAACAGCAGTCGTTGCAAATGTACTAGCAGGACAAACCTTTAGTAGCGACGAAGATACTGGCTTAACTGGAACTATGCCGAATAAGGTTGGCAGTAATACAGTAATTACACCTTCTACAGTAGACCAAGAGTTTCCTAAAGGTTATTATGGGGGTGCTTTAACAGATGGAAAGGTAAAAGCATTATCTGTCACGGCAGGAGATACTACTGTATTGGAAGATACTAATCAATATCAACCTGCAACCAATTCATCAACGCCTGTAAAATATGGAGGAACATATATTGCAGGATACAGCGGTAGTATTAGAATAAAATTCACAATGAAAACTCCTGATTCAAGTTATCATATATATGGACAAATTTATAAAAATGGAGTGGCAGTGGGAACACTTCAAATAACAGGGATAACCCAAAGACAATTTTCACAAGATTTTAGTTGTGTTGCTGGAGATTGCTTTGAATTATATGCTTATAGTACGCCCGGTTATGGAAGTATTTTAGATATACAAGTGTGTGTGGCAACACAAATTTTATCAGATGCTAGAATAGCACTTTCTACTTATACTCCATCTGAAAATATTAAATGTTCAGATACTACTACTTATGTAGATTCATCAGCCATCCCTACAAACTATGGGAAAAAATTTACAGCGAAAATATTCGGAACAGTTAGAGTAAAGTTTAATCAAGCATATGATAGTGGAAGTCCTATTTATGCATATGGACAAATTTATAAAAATGGTTCCCCTTATGGTAGTTCAGTAACTCAAGGTTCATTAATAACTGTAACACTAGATATACCTATAAAACCAGGAGATTATTTAGAATTACGTATATGGCACTCTTTCACAACAACATCTAAAAGTAGTTTATTTGAAGTATGCTACGATATATCAAAATACACAGAGGCAGACCCAACAATTAGTTTTGTATAAGATAATAGGAGGTGTATATTAAATGAAATATATAGTTGAATTTACGGATGAAAATGATAAACAAGCTAAGATTACTGCAAATAATGATAAAGTCTTAGTTGAGGAACAACATTTAATCTCAGGAAATTTTTTAATATTTGGGGACAATAAAAGTGATACTGTACGAATTAGTGAACTGCAAGCAGACCAAGATTTAATTAAAAAAGCGTTAGATGATGTAATTATAGGAGGTGTTTAATTTGGCTGATTATTTAGCACAAAGAATAATAGATGAAGCTTTAGCTTATACCAATGTAATTGCTAAAAAACCTACTTTGAAAATTGAAATAGATAAATATTTAACTTCAAAAGGTAGACAAGATTTAATTATAAATTAAGTCGCTTAGGGATAATATGGCGACTAACTTACAATATTTGAGTAACTGAATAATACATTAAAATCTATATTCTAAAGTAGCATCTATCAAACTGGTAGGTGCTTTTATTATGTCCAAAAATAAGGAGGATTGATTATATGGCTAATGAGTTAAAAAGAAGTAAACGAGTCATAATTGGAGGAAAAGAACTTGAGGATAAAATTAATCCTGAGAATACTGTTTTATTACAAAGATATGACAGAGATATGCAAATGAGAGAACTAAGTGAGAAAAGTATATATTCCTATACGTGTGATATTATTGCTTGGTTTAAGTATTTGGTTAAAAATCAATTTAATCCTGTTGTAACTGAGTTAACCGAAGAAGATATAGAGGAGTTTATATTCTATACAAAAGAAATGGGAAATCATACTGAACGAATTAAACGAAGAATGGCATCAATTAGTGCATTTTATAAATTTATGAGAAAGAAGAAGATAATCAAAGAAAACCCTATGGAATTTATGGACAGACCTAAGAAGGGTTTACCTGTAGTTATCCAAACATTTATAACTGAGGAACAATATGAACTTATGAAAGTAAAATTATCTGAATGTGGAAATCTGTTGTTACAAGTATATGCTATGTTATCTATTTCTACAATGGGTAGAGTAAATGCTATTTGTAATACTCAATGGGATCAGATTGATTTTAAAGAGAGAGTTATAAATGATGTATTAGAAAAAGAAGGTAAAATTGTAACTCTGTATTTTTCTGAAGAAGTTAGAGATTTGCTTTTGAAATTGCAACAAGAAAATATAAAAAATAACGTAGAATGCAAATATGTGTTTTGTACATTTAACAACGAGAAATGGGATAAGACGACTAATTCAACTTTAGGAGAATGGACTAAGAAAGTAGGAGAAATGATAAGCGTTCCAACATTACATCCACACGATTTTAGACATAGCGGTTCCCAATTATTGTCAATTAAAGGAATGAGTATTGAGAAGATATCAGAACTCCTAAATCACTCTGGACTAGATGTTACGAAGAACCATTATCTCCGACAAGATAAAAAGAAGATTCAAGCCGAGAAGGATAAATTCAAATTATAAGCAATAAAAAGTAGAAGGTCGGAGTTGGAACCACAACCTTCTACTACTCCACAATGGGAGCTTACTCTAAATTATAAACTTCCTTGTACTTTAAATCAATCTATTTTATAAAAACAAATAATCGACTATAAGGAGGATTATAAAATCATGTCAGAAGGAATTGATAAAGAGATGTGTGATATAAAAATGTGCACCCTAAAAGATATCCTAACTAATCAAGAGAGTAAATTTGAAAATCATGAAGTTAGAATTAAGTCAATTGAGGCATATAATATACAGGCTAAAGTTGATTCAGCTATATTGAAACAAAATCAAGCAGAACAAAAAGCCTTAACCTTGGAATTAGACGCTAAGCAGAGGGAAAAGAATGAAAAAGAGTTCTTAAAAATTGACCGGCAATTTGAAAAAAATGAAATTAGCACAGAAAAGAAATTTGATAAACAATCAGAACTTAATAAAGGTCAATTTGACTTTCAAAATACTATGCTTACTAAATTAATAGAAGGTCAGAATATTACAAAAACTGGTAAGATAGAGATTACTAAAGGTAAATTATTATTTATCATAGCTTTACTAGGTGTTATTCAAGTTTTAGTTCAGAAGTTTTTATAATTTATAACAATTAAAGGATAATATCAAGGAGGAATGTATAAAATGATTAAAAAAGTAGTAGTCAGGGGAGGACATAATTTTGCATGTCCTGGCGCAAGTGGAATTATTGATGAGACAACAGAAGATCGTAAAGTAAAAAGTTCAGTAATTAAATATTTAAGACTAGGAGGATGTACAGTAATAGATGGTACTCCAGGAAACTGTTCAGAGAATGCTGACTTAAATTTTGGAACTAACACAGCTAATAACAATCATGCTGATTTATTTCTGCCAATACATTTTAACAAATGTTACAACTCTTACAATGGAAAGATTGGTAGTGAAGTTTGGTTAAATCCAAATAACTCTACATCTGTAGCAATTGGTAAAAGAATAATGAGTAAACTTATAGGTTTAGGATTTAAAGACAGAGGGCTTAAGGATGGAGTAAATTCTGAACACTTACACGATATAAAAGCTTCAAATATGCCAGCAATTTTATGCGAAATTTGCTTTGTAGAAGCCACTGAAGATGTAGCTCTATATAAAAAACTTGGATTTGACGCTATCGGTAAAGCAATTGCTGAAGGAATACTAGATAAAAAAATAGGTACAAGCACTACAATAACTCCAGTTTCAACAGAAATGTACAGAGTTAGATTAAGTTGGGATAATGAAAAAAGTCAAATAGGTTGTGAAAGTGATTATTATAAAGCTAAAGACATCGCAAATTTGCACCCAGGCTATTATGTATATAATTCAAAAGGTAAAAACTTATATACATTAGCGGTAGTAAAACCAGTTGTGAAACCTGCTCCAGTAGTCAATACAAAAGTACTTTTCAGAGTTATAGCAGGATCGTTTGATAATGAGAGTGGAGCAGATAACCAAATAGCCCTTTTAAAGAAACTAGGCGTAGAAAGTTTTAAAACTCAAAAATAATAACTTATTAACAATTCAATAATAATATTATAGGAGGAATGTAAAAATGAATACTCAATTAGTACAAGGATTAACTCAGGTAGCATTATCAGCTTTAGGTTTAGTAGGAACTTATGCCCTCGCTAAACTTTCTATGTATTTAGATGCAAAGAAAAAAGCAGTAATTACAACAAAAGGTGCTGCAACATATAATCATGCTCTAGAAGTTGCAAAAGGATTCTATTTATTACTTGAAGAAGAATTTGAAGGAGTAGAAAAAGCTGGAGCAGATAAGAAAGATAAAATGGAAGTAGAATTATTAAAATTATTCCCCTTTATTCCTAAAACTGAATTAGATGGAATCAACAAAGTAGTGTGCAATCAACTTAAAGATAAAATAATTATACCACTATTAACCGAAGCAGTAGACGTACCTTCAGACAAGGCTGACGCAACCGTAGAGGCAGATACACCAACAGGTAATGCAACTATTACTTCTACAACTGAAACCCTTGAAACAGACGAAAAACAGGCAATTACAGACGTAGCAGGTAGTGTAATTAAAGCTGTCACTACTGGTAATTCTGTTGGAAATATAATTCCAGATGCAGAGAAAGTAGCAGAGAATATTATTGCTCCGAAGATAGTTAAAGAAGCAGAAAAATTAGCTACTCCTCTTATTGATGAGGTAGAAGAAAAAATTCCTGAATCAAAAGTTGTATTAGGGATAATTCCACAAGATACAATTGCTACTGAAGTTAAAACAGCAGAAACTAAAGTTGAGGAAGTTGTTCAAGATACAAACGCAGAAGTTTTAGCAAAGATTGCAGCATTACTAGCTACAAAATAAAATATCTGTTTTAAAAGAGATAAGTTAACTACTTGTCTCTTTATTTTATAGACAATTAAATAATAATATTTAGGAGGAACAATTATGGTAAATCTGGGAGATAAAGTTTACGTCAAAGGAAATATCGGAGAGGTTGCAAATACAGATACAATTGCATCACTAGTAGAATATTATGCTAATAATTCAGAAGGAATCAGTAAATTTATAAGACAATGGTACGCACAAGAAGTAGTCTTAAATTATTTTGAAACTAACACAGAAAGAGATACTTATTTTGTTACAAACCCCACTTTTTTAGTTGAAGGAACTTTAATATTTGTAAATAATCTAGGTGCTTTCAAGTATACTAGTGCAATTTGGACAGTGGTTAGTGATAAATCTGTGGGTACGATAGTTGTAGCCGATGGAATCTCTGAAATAGTAAATGCAAGAAATTCTGGAGTTTACTCTAAAATATTTTCAAGTATAGATGATAGATTTGAGAATATAGAAGGTTTGGTTAAAAGTGTATCAGGTGCTTCAGCGGTAACTTCAAGCACGACAAATGGTAATATCAAGGTTAATAATGTTGAACAAAAAGTGTATGACGATACAGCAATCGTGTCGAGTTTGGCTAATATTCCGCAACAAACTTATATTACAGAGAAAGCAAAAACGGTTGATATGAACACCGCTTTAGCAAGTAGAGACGCACAAATAGCAAGTCTAGCGAGTGGTAGTCCAACACCTTTTGCTACATTAGCATTATTGCAAGCGGATATTACTGCAAATACCACACTCGGAAAAGCTAAAAATTATTTGAATTTAGCAGATGGATATTTATATTATTGGAATGGCACAGCATGGACAAAAGGATGGCTATATCAAAGCACTGGAATCGCAAATGGTTCAATAACAATGGCAATGACAGATTCTACCATCAAAAATGATTTATTCCCTTTTGATGGTAGAAGTACTTTATTATCTGTAAGTAGTGATATTTTATCACCTCCAGCTATGCGTGATGGAATAATAGATTTAAAATTATTTGGTGGTAATCCAACACATGATTATTATATAGATGCATTTGTTAGAAATTATTCAGGAACACCTTTTTGGCAAATAAATATACACGATAACAATACAAATACTGTAGTTTCTTCCTTTTATACAACAATTAATCCCGAGGGCACAGGGTTGGTAACCTTATTAGCAAATTCAGTCTCGGGGAGTGGTGTAACTGCAAATATTACTATAGATTTTTCTAAGTTTCCATCTTCTTGTAGTTGGGCTTTTACTTATATAACCTCTAAACTTCATAAGAATATTAAATCAGATTCTTTAGCCATAGCAAATTTAAGTGCAATAGTTGCCAATAATCTTTTAAACACTAAAAACACTATTGAAAATGATATTATTGCAAAAAATACTGCATTAAGTTTTCCATTTTTAAAAGATTTTCAGTTAATAAATTCAGATTCCACACATTTATATGGAGTTTGTGCGTTATACAGATATAGTGTTAGTGGAGCAAATCATTTCCATCAAATAGATTTTAAAGATTTTACAACGGGTATAGTGATAGCTAGTTTTTATGCACTAAATTACACGGAACCAACTGGAATGGACACAATAGTGTTATCAAAGGTGAATAGTGGTACTGTAACTGTTACTTTGCAAGTCAATTGGAGCGCAATTAACACAGGAATATTTTTAGGAACATTACCTATTTATTTGCAAAGTACAATGAAAGATGCATTAATAAATACCAAAGGTTATGCAAGGTGGTTTAATAAAAATTGGTATGCTAGTGGAGATAGTGTAACTAATTTTAAAAAATATCAACCTATAGTACAAGGCTTATGTGGTATATCTACAGTTGTAAATGATGGTGTTGATGGTAGAGCAACAAGAGACATGGCTCAAAATATGACCACTTTAAACTTAGCAAATATTGATATTTTAACGGTTGAATGTCCTGCAAATGATTTTGGTGGCAGTAGAATTATAGGAACAATGGCAGATGCTAAAACGGTTCAATCTTTTTATGGGGATGTAAAAAGACTAATAGACACTATATTAACGCTTAAACCAACGATTAGACTTGGATTTATATTAACAACTAGAATAGGCACGTTTACAGGTGGTGGGGCTTATCCTACATATCCAAATGCAAATAGTGTTGGGGCTTATCAAAAGGATTATAACAATGTAGTAAAAGTAGTATGTGATTATTATGGTATTCCAGTATTAGATTTATGTAGTAACGGTGGAATAAATGAATACAATTGGAGTGCTTATACACTAGATAATTTACACCCTAATGATTCAGGATTTGCTTTAATATCTCCACAAATAGCAAATTGGATGAATACACTTTAGTAACGTCTTAGAAAAATAAAGCGACGTAACTAAAATTCAAAACAATATTTTAAAAGTTATATTTTATAAGATTTAAATTAGCATCTACCTAATTGGTAGGTGCTTTTATTGCGTAGATTAATAGGAAGGAAAGGTTATAAATATGAAAAGAAATGAATTAAGACGTTTTCTATTTTCAATACTCATACCTCCATTTTTTATTATTGGGTTGTGTTTATTGCTAAATAGTATTTTTGTATAAACATCTAATTGAGATAATATTGTGAAGGAGGAATTTAAAATGTTTGGTGTTTTAGAATCATTAGCATGGATTTATATATTTGGTTATTTAACGGATATGTTAGTTATTGCTTTAATAACTTACTTATTTACTCATTTAATATTGATAAGTATTATTGTTGGAGTTTTGAGTGTAGTGGTAAATTTTATGAAGAATAAATACTTAGATAAATTGTTCTTTTAACTAGATTCGCTTTTTAAATATAAATGAATAGTTTAATATGATTCACTTTAATTTACAGGTTCATCGTAAATTAATAAAGGTTTTAACTGTAAGGCGTAGATATTACGTCTTTTTTATTTGCCTAAAAATAAGGAGCTAAAGGAGATTAAGTTCCTTTAATTTAAAGCGCGCTTTAAATTAATAAAGTATCTATTAAATAATCTAAAAAATAGTAGGGAGAGATGTATATGTATAAGAAGTTTAAAGGATATAGGTGTTTTAGTGTACCTCAGAAAGAATTTTTAATGTTAAGAGGGTCTGAATATATAACGGTAGCAAAAGATCCTAAATCGTTAGATACATTTTGGCTATTTTTAAGAGATGACAACTTAGATAAATCATTGTCTGAGTGGACTAGAAACAAACCAAAAAGCGTATAGCCTAGGAGGCATGTAGAATATGGTAATTGATCCGGTAATAAGACAAAAGCAATTAAACGTTTTGGATATGTTATTTGAAACTAACCCAGATATCCAGGATGAATATTGTGCGCAGAAATTAATTTGTTTAGCAATGCAGAAATTAAAAGAAGAAAATAATTTAGATAATTATAGAATAACTTCGTATGTTCAAGATGATTCAAAAAGACTATGGAAACATGCTAAGGGTGAAAGGAATGAGTTTATCAAACTATTTATGAACGAAATACAAAGTGCTAAAGAACTTTATGGTCTAACTAGACTTGAGGTTCTTTTTCTATATTCACTATCTCCTTATTTACTATGGGAAGAAAATTTATTAGTAGATAAAGAAGGTATTCCACTTAATAAGAAAAGACTTGCAGAGGAACTAGAGTTAGATAGTAAAACTGTATTCAGTAGAGGTAAGGCTTTAGAAGAGAAGAAATGTTTAATTCGTTTATGGATTGGTAGAGACACATTTTATATAGTCAACCCTAATTTAATGTTCAAAGGGCAGAAGATTAATAAAGCTATTCCAAAAGTGTTTGAGATGATTGGATATAAATATGCTACATCAGTAATTAAAGGATAAGAATATTAAGAAATTCGATGTAACAATGGCTTAAATAGGAGGTTAACAGATTTTTTATAGGGAAGTTCTTCCCACTATTATAGGCTAAAACAGCATGATTTATCAGGATAGAGGGTATAAATTCCCTCTATTTTTATGTAGAAATATAGTAATCTAGGAGATGTATAATAATGGAAGATATAATAATAGGAGTTTATCAAATTAAGAATAAACTAGATGATAAAATATATATAGGGAGTAGTAATAATATCCATAACAGATGGAAACAGCATATAAGATTATTAAATAAAGGAGAACATCACTCTGGTAAACTTCAATCTGCTTGGAATGAAGTTGGTTCTGAAAACTTCTCATTTGAAATACTTTGTAAAATTAGACAAGAGGAATACGATAAAAAGATATTGCTAGATATAGAACAGCTGTACATTAACAAGTACAAATCATTTAGTATTGCAATAGGATATAATGTAAATTCTAGTACCACAGAACATTATAATGTCATTAGTGATTTTAGAGTATTAGAAAAAGAACATATGGGGAGCTTTGTTTATTTTATGACTGATTCACTTAATGAATTGACAGACATATATAGTAGTGGAGATTTATTAAGATTATTTTATCTATGTAGTTATGTAACTAGTGATGGTTGTTTAAGTTTTGGTAATGGAGTATTAATTGGTAAGAAAAAACTTAAATCTGTATTAAAGGAAAACGCTACTTGCACTAAAGATTTTTTAAAGAAAAGTTTTAAAAACAATATATTAATAGAAGTTGGAAATAAGATAATGGTGAATCAGAAATATTTTTATGTTGGAATGATGCGAAATTATAAAGATAGAACTATAAATAAAGATAATAAAATTAAAATATACAAATCTTTTATACAAAATTTATATAAAGAAATTAGTACGAGGAATGCTCTGAAATTCAGTATTATATTTAAATTAATTCCATATGTTCATTTCAAATATAATATAATTTGCAGTAATCCTGAAACAACATATTTAGATGATGTAGTCCCATTATCAATCAAAGATATTCATAAAATATTTTATCAAAGTAATAATTGTAATAGATTCGGAGAATTCTTACTTAATTCAGTATGTGGAGAAGATAATTTATTTAAAGTAAAAGATAAAGTTGTCACCGTAAATCCCAAATTGTATTATAAGGCATCAAATGCAGTTTATTTAAAAGACACATTAGAAGAATTTAATAAAGTTAGTTAATATTTATAATATTATAACCCTATATAAACTACTTAATTGTAGCCTGTATAGGGTATTTTTAGGGAATAAATTTAAATTATACACAGGCCAATGTGTATTCATATATTGTAACAAATTTATTTTTATAATTCAATGTCCAATTATTACCAAAGCACAAGTATAATTTAAATTTATTATGGTATAATATAAGAAAAGGCATAATGAGGTGAACAATATGAATTATATTATATTAGATATACAGTCAATTAAAATACTTCCCAGTATGTTTAAAACAGAAGAAATCCCTGCATTAGTTAATTTTAGATCAGCGGAAATTCTTAGAATTAGTGCTATAAAATTAGATGAAAACTTTAAAGAATTAAGTACATACACTAATTTTGTAAACCCGCAAATATATGATTCAATTCCAAAAGAACTATTAAAATATAGATATTCTAAAGTGAATTTTAAAAACGGAATTTCTTTTGTGAGCACAATCGATTCTCTGAAGGAATTTATGGGTAATAATTGTGTAATAGTTACCTATGATCCCAGATGTCTTATAGCTATTAAAAGAAATTGTAGTTATTATAATTTAGATGATTTATGGATAGGAAAGTATATTTTTCTTCAATCTGAAATAAGCAAAATATTAAATTTAGACAAATCCGACAATATAAGTTTAGAAAATACAATTGACTATTTTAATATTAAAACTAATAAAGCTCGAAAAAATTTTATTGATTATGGAATAGAAATATTAGAAAGTATTACAAGTAATGAAAATTTTAATGGATTTTCATTACTAGATAGTAACGAGCTTAAAACTGAATTTAAGATAAAAGAGCCACCCAAAGAAGATCATTCCATTGACTTTAAAAATGAAATCCATTATAAATCTGATGACGAATATAAATGGAAAATAGAATGTCCAAATTGTGGAAATAAATTTGAAGAATTCATACATACACAACATAAATATAGACATGATAAAGGTATTGGGGTTTGCCAAGAATGTAAGAGTATAATTTATCATAGAAACAATATTAGACAAAATAAAGATGGTGAACTCAGAAATTCTATTTCAGATGTGGTTTTAGAAGAAAATGAATATCAACAATTAATGGAATGGGTTAAATGGGATTGAATATATTAATAAGACAGTCTAGCTACTCAATTGTAGTTTTGACTGTCTTATTTTTTTTGCTAGAATATTATTCCTTTATATTATGCCCAATTATAATAAATCTAATAAAAACTCTATTTTAGTGTCCCCTGCCGATAATTTTACATTATTTAATCCAAAATGTACGTCCTTTTAAACTTTCAACTTATCACAATCCCATTCTGACGTTGTATTATCTCTGTAAAAAATTGTAATTAAACTTCCATTAATATCTATATGAGATACAATTTCTCTAACATCTCCATTTGTTTTAGGTTCCTGATTTGTATGTAGTTTTATTATATTAAGTAAGTCAGACTCTTTAATCGCATTTCTAGGACAGGCCAATTTACCTTCATTCTTGTATCGTGAACAGAGATATATTGGAGTACCATTTTCTGATTTGAAATTAAATATCTTCCCGCAAGAACAATGGATTAATTTCTTAAATATATTATTCATATGTATCACCCAATACTATTATATCATATAAATGGCTGTGTTACTTGTTTTACTTATATATGGGATTAATCCTGTATAGTCACAAGAGTAAAACAAACAATATAAAAAAGACTAGAGCACTTCTTTATGCCAATCAATTTTAATATCGGTTTCCATTATACTAATCTTTTTAATTAAAAATTTACATATATTCTTTTTTTCATCTAGAGATAGTCCTTCCCAATTATCAACTTTTTTAAATAATTCTTCTTTTGGATATAAATTAAGTTTAACAATTGCATTTTTACTTATATTAGCAAGTATTATATTTTTTTCACTATCTAGTTTTTCTATTTTAGCATTCATATATTTAGCAGAAACTTTACTAGATTCTTCTAATTGCAATATTAAATTATCTATTTTTCTATCAATTTCAATGATTTGTATTTTGAATTTATTAGATTGGGAATCTTCTACTTTTTGTTTAGGATAATTATTTTTTCTGATTGTATCTATTCGCATGAATATTTCTTTTTCTACGACCTTTTCTATTTTATCTGCAAACATAGTTTTTGTAAATCCGATACAAGTCTTCATATTAGTTTTACCTCTACAACTTAAATATCTCTTATCTCGAGCTACAACTACACTTATAGAATATCCACACTTCCCACATTTCATAAGTCCACTTAACCAACTATGTTTACCTTTACCAGTATTCTTTATTTGTTTGTTAGAATCTAATTTATATTGACAAGCTAACCATGTAGAAGACGTTACTAATCCTTCGTGTAATGCAATAGAAAGAGTGTGATCTGTTACATCTGTATATTTTCTCTCATTAGATTCACGTTTACCATATAAATAACAACCATTAACCCCTATAAATTCACTTATATCGTTGCTTATAATACACCTTTTATTCTTATAATACGAGTATACATCTGCATCTGCCATAACATATACAGGATTCCTTAATATTCTGCTTATTTTACCACTATCCCAAAGTCCACCTTCTGCCGCAAGAATACCTTTAGAGTTTAAATAGTCGCTCACCTTGCCAAGACTCATATCAGAAGTAGAATATAGCTCGTACATTTCTAAAAGAGATATAACCTTTTCATTATCATTTTTAAATGTATAAGTTTTCTTACCAGCGATTTTAGTTTCAATTTTGATGAATGAATAAGGTGCACGCCCACCCATATACAGACCTAATGCACCTCTTGCGTAATAATTATCTTTTACTCTTTTCTGAATAGTTTCTCTCTCTAACTGAGCAAATACCATGCAAATAGATAGCATGGCATTCCCCATTGGAGTTGAAGTGTCAAATTTTTCATTGCAACTTAAAAACCCAACATCATATTTTTTATAGTAGTCTATAATATTAGCAAAATCTAGAAGGTTTCTGCTTATTCTGTCCAGTTTATAAACTATTACCTTTTTTATAATTCCAGCTTTTATATCTTTTTCCATTTCTTTAAACTTAGGTCTATTAATATTCTTGCCAGAAAATCCTTTATCTATATATATTTTAATTTCTTCCTCAAAGATTTCTCTTTTGCAGAAATCAATCTGAGTTTCAATACTTATAGAATCTTTTTTATCAACAGATTGTCTGGAATAAATAGCCACTGCCATAATTATCATCCTTTATATTCATATTTTTATGTTAATATAATTATAGAGGATTTTACTTTTATGTCAACTCTTTTTATTGTCATTGAATAATATATCATATAATTTTTGTAGAAATCTTTCATTTACAATTACTTGTTCTTCAGGCGTATAATCTGGGAAATTATTAGTAACTGTAAATCCATCGATATAATCAATTCTTTGCATTGATATCCTCCTAATATTGCTTATTTTTATTTATATGAAAAGAAGAGAATATTAATTACTCTCTTCTAAAGTTTCAGAATATTCATGTTTTAAATCCTTATAGAATGTTGACATTTCTGATTCAAATATTGTTTTAAAATAATTACATTTAAATTCTCCATCATAACTGTCATACTGCATCATGTTGTATTTATCTTTTAATATTTTTAGACTGTCAAAACTATAAAGATAAGATAAATAGTCAACAGCCATAAAACAACATTCTCTCTCTTTTGCTCTACTGAATTTCCATGTAGTAAATCATGGTTAAAATCTGTTACAGGAAGTAAATTCATTAAAGCACTATTGCCTCCATAAACTAAAGGGAATATATGATGAGTTACAGATGCCTTTAATGACAAATCATATGGCATGTCCCAGTACCCATCGTTCTCTTTATACTTCCTGTAAAATCTTCCATATCTTACTCTCCCAACTCTATTGAAATATTTTCTACTTCCATCATCAGGTTCCTTTGGAGGAAATTCTTCATCATATAATTTATATACATTTTTGTTATAATCCCACATTGTAGATGCTTTCTTAACTTCTTCTGTTATATCTACTCCATAAATATCTTTTGTATATTCTATAGCCAGTTCTGGACTATAACATCTTCTATCCATTATCACTAAATAATTCCTAATTGGTATTTTACCTACTCCTATGAATTCAATCATTAGTAACACCTTCTAAATTTTCAATTGTCACTATCATCCTTGGATCTAATTTATCGTGTCCTCCAGAATTAATTGTTAAAGTTTCTATATGTGAAAAATCATCATCTTCTATCAGTCCACATTTACTAAATCCATCCATAACAAATTTTGGTGTAAGATTATCTGCATCATGTCGCGCTTTTGTCTTAAAGAAATAAGTAAAAGTTATATTTGCTTTCTGAATATGAAGATTTGTGAATCCATGTTTTTCTACAATCCATTCAGTAAACTCACTCCAAATTTGTTTCAAGTTATTCATTTGTGGCCGCTTCATAATAAACCAAGTATTTATTGATGGATGAAGAGGAGATTTAAGGGGAGGTTTATGCCTGCGGGGATACTTTATAAAATATTCGTTTGTATACTCCTCTAAAAGCTTATTGTTAAAAATTATTGTATATATCATATATCCTTCCTTTCGTAATATTATTATTAAATTGTCTATTTCTTTTCTCTACATACTGCTCCATTTAAAAATCCAACTGCAAAAGCTATAACTATTAATATAACTGTTCCCATAATAATACCTCCTACTTAATTTGACTTAACATATCTCCAACTTTCTGAATAAGCTTATCATTAGCCTTAATATCGTCATCAAAGAAATTTCCTGTTAATCTACATATTTCCTTTTGTTCATTTATAGCCATCTCTTGAATTCTAAGCAATTCCTCTTTATTAAAACTTAACCCTTCCATTACTTTTCTTCCCTTAGATTTATTAACTTTGTAGAATTATCTGAATACATAACCCTAGCTTGAAATTTAAATAATGATGAGTTTTTACTAGCAATTGTAATTCCATTTTGGATTCTATATTTTTCTTCATCGGCAATCCTCAATTGTTTAACAATAAATTTAAACGATTCTTTTGTCATAGTCATAGAAATAGGAATCGGTTCAGAAGCATCTAATTGTTTTTGTAATTCTGCCATTTGTTCTTGGTTAACTTCATTCATAATATAATCTCCTCTGCGTTGATCGCCATCATAATATTATTATTGAATTGTCTAAGAAACTTTTAAATCAACTTTCTTATTTAACTCTAGTTGTTCTTTTATTATGTTCTCAATATCTGGAATTGAAATATTCTTAGCAGCATTAGTATCTGCATTTTCTTCATGCCCACATACAACACATTTGAACTTTGCTTGATTGCTTTTACAATCTCTATTATCTTTATGAATACATCCACAAGAAGAACATCTTTTAGAAGTGTATTGAGGATTAATAAAATTAATATAAATTCCCTTTTCCTCAGCCTTATATTTAACTTTAGCTTGTAAATCAAAGTAACTCCAATTTTTTAATAAACTTTCGGTTTGTTGTTCACTGAATCCACTTAAATTTTCCATTTGTATCATGCCACAATTGTATTTAACTGCCATATCAACTATATATTTGCTAACCTTATGATTAAATGTATCTCTAAACTTAGAAATATTATCATTCATTCTTTCTAATGGCTTCATTCTAGTGTGAATACCATGACCTATTCTCCCTTCTCCTACACATTTACTGGCTATTTGCAATTGTCTTTTCCTTGCTTCAATCTTTTGTCTAAAATGAATCAATTCTTGTCCATTTATTATACACTCCTTCCAATTTAACCTGTCCCATTTTTCTGTACTAGAGTCATAAACTTGCATAGTTGCTGTATTTACTATTCCTAAATCCACACCTAAAATCCTATTAATATCTAAATTTTCTATTTTTTGAGATTCAAAACTAAAACTTATTGTCAGATACCATTTTCCCTTTCTTTTTTTATCCTCTGTTATTTGAGCAGATCCTTGTTTATACTCACCAGAAATTATTCTATTGAGAATTGATTTTTCACTAGATCCTAATTTATCAATATTCAATATGAGTCTTTTAATATTGTTTTCTTTCTGATATCCTCTATTAAATAAACTCATTTCCACTTCATATCCACTATTTCCTTGAGATATTTTGAAGTTTTTGTTATGAATAATTATAGGTATTGTTTTCTTGAAATTAGAAATAGAAACTTCTCCTTTAAATACTCCCTTCTTTTTATCATCATTAAATCTATTAGTAACAAATTGTCTTGTTTGTGCTACATTTGCACTATTACAAATTTCCATAATCTCATTCATTCTATTTTCTATCCATGAACCATGAGACTTCCCAAATCTTTCTTTTTCATTAATACTCTTACCTGTTAAAGTTTTATAATCCATATTTTCTTGAGCAAAAGTAAACATCCATGTAATAGCTTTATTACATGCTAATGCAGTTTTACACCTTATATCCCATAATTTTTTATTTAAGGCTCTTTTATCTATTTCTTCGCAATTTTTTATAGTAATTTTTATACACTTGTTCATATATTAATCCCCTTTATTTTTTAATTTATGATATGTTCTATTAGAATGTGCAAAATACATTAACTGTTAATCCGCTTCTCTTAATTCTAATTTATACTATGTTCTTTTAGAACGTGATTCTCTTAATTCTTTTTCATATTAAATTACCATTCTAATTTATACTATGTCCTATTAGAACTATAGTAATATCAATGCTCTAAAATAGTATAAATTCCTATACGCCTTGCGATATCACATTTGTATAGACTTTACCAGCCTGTAAGACTAGAAGGCTTATCGAGAGTATTGATTTAGATTCAATCCACTTTCTCGATTTTAGGATGGAGAATCACCCTTTATTTTTATATTTAAATCAACTATGCACTAAGTTGGAATTTTGCTAGAACTGTAACATTTAAATACATCTCATGTTAATATTCAACTTATGCAGATCAATACAATGATACAAAAACTATATCATTTAAATACATCTCATGTTAATATTCAACTACTGTTACCAAGCCATTTGACTTTGATGTATCATTGTGCAACCTAAGATAAAATCTAGTCTCACACAATCTTTTCCCAACCGTTTATAGATTGGAGGTATTATCGAGAGTTGCCTTTGTATATCAATCCTTTAAAGGTACTTCTCAGATTCTAGGTTGGTAAATCAACCTTTAATATTATCTTTTAATTATAGAGGGCTTTTACACCCTCATAGTATCCTTTAATTATTTCTCCTAACAATTACATTGTATAATATTATTATTTAATTGTCAACTAATTGTTTCATTTTAGATCCAACTAATTCTAATAGGCTTTTTATTATTTGTTCCACTTGCAAGAGTATCTTTTATTTCTTTTTTCAGCTCTGTATCTCCTTCATTCCATTCTTTTTTCATATCTGTTATCACTTCTCCAAATGTTCTGTTAATATCAATATTTAATTGTTTCATGATATCCTCCTTTCAATCTTATAAATCCTGTGTTTAGTATTATAGATTTATTCCTTCTCTGTATTCTTTTAATTCTTTTTGGAACTCAGGTGTCTTATGGTGATTGCAACTCATAAACTCATAGCAATACCCTCTATAAATGCAATCTTTAACGCAGCACTTTACTAATTCAGGCTCAACTTCCTTTAATTCAACTAAGAATTCTTTCCATGCTTCTCTAGTCTCAGGGGAAGCTCCTGCACACAATCTCTTTCTACTGATAGTTATAATAGCTTGAGCATTTGCGTCCACCTCATGATTAACTAGGGCTCCTTGTTGTTCTATATCACGATTAATTCCAGTTCTATCTGTTCTCTGAGTTGAAACAAAATGATCTATTCCTATCTTATGACGAGTAAAATGTACAGACACCCATGATTTAAGTCCTTTCCATTTCCACGATATATGAATCTTTCTAATCGGACTATGTTCAGAAAGAAGTAGCCTCCTTTTCCATTCAGGATTAGGATAAATACCTTTGTCTTTTCCAACTGTATTCATTGTTGCATTTTTGGTACTCTGCCAGGAATCAATATAATCTAATATTTTAACTTTCATATTTTAAATCCTCCTATTTTTTCTAACATATTAACTACTTCTGCTTTACTCAATGTCTTATAATCAGCAATTCTCTCCGCATGACTAGCATCTCTAATATCTCTGTTAATGACATGTTTCTCTTGTTCCTCAGTTGCTTCTACTACAACCTCAATAAATATCTGATCTCCTACCATTACCATTTATATTTCCTCCTTATTGCTATGACAAATCTTCAAAGCTCTCTATTTTGATTAATTTAATTTCAATTTCTTCTTCTTTAAATCCCCTATTAATAAGGTTAACTCTTTTTAAACGAGAATTAACTTCTCGACCAAATATTCCTTTTAATTCTCCTTTTGCTAAAACTGCATAAGCATCCATTTCTATCGCTTTAGATTTTACATAATTACGAACTAAATCTCCTATTTCGTCTGCTCGACTTTCAATTTCTTGATATTCCACTGTCCGAGATGTAGTTAAATATATTTCATTTTCAATGATATTAGTGATTACTAATTCTTTGTGAAAGTCTAATTTTCTTTTAAGATAATCTAATAATTCACCGTCTTTCAACGGAATACTTGTTGATGATCCACCTGAACCACCATGTTCATAATTCATTTTAATAATTGCTTTTTTATCTGGTTTACCAAACATTTTATCTTCTCCTCTCTTTAAATTGATTTTTTAATATTATCCTTTAATTACTGTAATAAATTGTGCCCCAAGCTTGGCCTGTATCTTCCATTGTATTAATCTTACTCAACTTAATTACCTCTCTTTTCTTCTTTTTATAATGCTCAACATTAGCTTCTACTTCTCTGTTGTCATTTAAATTCCTAGCATTTTTAGCTACTCTCATAGTTAAATCCTCCTAATTATCTTAGTTTCTTTCTATTGTTATCAATCTTATCCCAGTCTAAAGCTAGTGCCATTCCATCCACATTAGCGTAGAAAATATCTCCGTTGAAAAAGACCTTAAACTTGTCATCTACTGTTCCTATAAATCCGATTCTTGCTTTCATTAACATTACCTCCTAAAATATATTGTAAGTGAAGTATTTCTACTACCCTTACAATATACAATATTATTATTGAATTGTCAATACTAATTTAAACATTATTATTTAATTACATAAAATACGAGTTCTATCATGTTTCTACCCTTGTATGGTAGTCTGTGAGGGACTTTAGAGTTAATTGGGATTACTTACTAGTCCTTCAGGATAAGTACCTTGTTGGCTATCTTATCAAGGATAGAAGTCTTTTGAAACTCATAACTCTCACTTACATTTTCCTTTTGAATATAATAGAATAACTCAGATTCCTTAACAATAGTTCCATATAGTTCTTCTCCAATAAATATTCTATTTCCTATTTCAATATTAATATCAGAAATATCTACCACTGGTTTCTTATATCTATATACTCCTTCATCATATTTCCTATCATCTTGAACAGCCGAAGCCACAAATCACCACTCCTTTATTTATCTAACTGGCATAATCTCCATAAATCATCATCAATTGAATTATCAATCATATTAGATATATGCTTTAAATATAATTCTTTTGCTTGTATAACATTGTTTGCAGCAAGATTATAATTTAAATCCTTCTCTTCAAATTGAAAACAATAATGTCCCTTGCTTAAATCTATCTTCACAGAACCATCCACCTTTCTAATCTGGTAATAATATTAAAGGCTGATACATTAATGTCATAATTCTCAATAGTTCCATCTACTTCATCCTCTATCCCTCTAAATGTATCCCTGTCAGAGATAATTCTTCTACACAGTTCAGTTACATCATCCCCTCTGTTAGCTAGTCGTATCAATCTCTCACGCTCGTCTACTTTGATGTAAAAAGAAAAAGTATTAACTCCCGCTCTTTTTAAACTACGCAATCCACAAGGATCTACAACTACTATTTTTTTATCGTTACAATCCTTTTTAGCCATTCCATATAACCATCCTCTGTACCCACTTTTTTCAATGAAGAACCCCTCAGAATCTTTCCTGCTAAATTCTTCCTTTGTTATAAAATGATAAGCAATTCCTTCGACTTCTCCTACTCTCATAGGTCTTGTGGTATAACTTATAACAGGATTTAAGGCAGTTAATTCTACTACCTTATTCATAAGTGTATCTTTACCGGAACCCGATTCACCAACTAAAATTATCATAATTTATCCTCCTTTGTTTAAACTATTTCCCATTTATCTGAAAACATTTCTATATAAGTTTCTTTCCAAGGCACTTTGCCAAATCTGCTTTCTACATATAAATATGGAGCAGTCATCTTACTATTTTCATCAGGATATTGAGCCCTGATAATTACATCCTCTTTCCAGCTTGGTAATCTCATACCGTAATTACCGCCTTTAACTAATTCTAATGCTCCACCAAATTCCATAATATAAATCCTCCTTATAATATTATTATTTAATTACGACAGATTCTGCTGTAACTTCTGTTGATATTGTATCTGACAAATCTTCTCCAGTTGTTGTATCTATTACTAGGCCATTCAATATTTTGAGATTCTTTTTCATTTCTGTCCAGTTTAATGTAATTTTTGTATCTTCTTTTTTATAATCAGCAAAATCTCTAACTATAATATCCTCTGTTAATTCAGGCTTAATAAGTTTGGTAACACTCTTTTTGATTATGATACTTCCAGACAAGTAATCTTTTTTAAACTGAGTTTTTGTTTCCTTCTTATCAGTTGATTTCATTACAACTTCTTTAACATTGCATAATATCCATTCTTTTTTCTTCTCAAGTCTAGTTAATTTAACTTGCAATTCATAATTCAATTTTGACACCTTTTCATTGTATAAAGAATTAAGTCTCTTCATATCAGAATCTATCTCTTTTGCAGCTTCTATATTATCATCAATATCACTCTCTGATTGGAATGAATATTGATTTGCTTCCTCCTGTTCTTCCTCTGATCCAAATAATTCTGTAAATAGTTCCTCTAAATTTGTGTTTTCCATTAATAATGACCTCCTTATTTTCTAAACTTTTCTACTAATTCATTATAATTATTAGATGATATAATATCACTATTAGTACCCATTTCCCCACATTTGCTACATATCCAAGGATGTTGTGCGGGATACGTACATAAAACAACATTTGAATAAACTTTATCATGTTCACATAATTGGTCTATCTCGTTTTTCATAATATTCCCTCCTAATAAATCTCTAGTTTCATTAGACTATTTATTGCCACTGGTTCCATGCCCACCGCGGTCTTCTCCACCTAATACATCAACTGATATAATATTTAATTCTGGCATTTGTTTAGTTATTTCAAACTGACACACTCTATCAAATCTAGTGATATAACCAGATCTAGTAGCATAGTAAACAGCTAACCATTCATCCGTATCGCCTTTGTAAACATAATCAATACATCCCATTGAATTTGCTAACATTAATCCATATGATGCGAATGTAGAACTTCTAGGAGAAACATTAGCTTTATATCCTACTGGTAATTCCATTGCTACTCCTAATCTCATAACAATTACTTGACCTTTTTCATAGTAAATTCTATTTTGTACTTTGCTCCAAGGATATCTTTTTCTATTTTCAATAGCAGATTTAATAGATGCTTCATCATTTTCAACTACATATGCTTCAGCTACTCTAAGATCAATCCAATCTCCTTTTGCAGTTTTCACAATTTGATATCTTGGATCTGTTGCCATTTCTTTATTGAAATATTTAATTTTTATATCTTCCATAATATAATTCTCCTTCGACAGTAGGATGTCAGCCATAATATTATTATTGAATTGTCTTAACTGCACTTTGACCACGAACAATCTCTGCAAATTACACATCCACCACTATTAATTAACTCAGTACCGCATTCGGGGCACTTGTTATAATGTTTAGCAAAAGCGATTTCCCCATTCTTTTTTAAGTATAATGTCTCTTCTAATGTTCTTAGGTCTTCGGTTTCTACAATAATTTCAGGTAGGATAGTTTTAATTTCATTTTTATCCATCTCGGACTGAAATAACTTTATCTCATTCAATATAGCAGTCCCACAACTAGATCCTTTATTGAGTTTTATTCCCTTTGCTCTTTGTGCTACAAAACTATTACAACCCCCAAGGCCTTCAAATGCTTTTACGATATTGTCCAAATTTCCTCCAAGTCTTAACATTCCACTCATTGATATTACAGCTGTGTCGATATTCTTCTCACAACCTCCCGCTCCTGAACGTTTTACATATAAATCTTGGATTAAATGTTCCTTTGCTGACCATCCTATAAATAAGTTTATCTTACCGCAACCAATATATATTTTTCTTTTAGGATAAAGAGTATCTGGTGCTATAGGTTTCCATACTCCTCTTGGTAATTCATCTTTAACTTCTACAGATTTACTCTGATTTTCAGTAATCATAATGCCTTGTCTTATTGGATTAGGTCTAAATATAGTACAACCTTTAATTCCATTATTCCAGCAATAATCATAAACCTTTTTAGTTTCCTCATAAGGATAATCAGTAGGAATATTAATTGTTTTACTACAACTCATATCAATATGAAATGCAATAGTCTTAAGCATATCTAAATGTGCTTGAACTGGTAAATCCATTGCTGTTACAAATATATCTTCTTTAACAACATTATCTTTAGTAGTTTGCTTCCATAATCCATAAGCATAATCTTCCATTTTAACAATTTGGATATTGCTATCGTCCTGGCCGCCAATCTTGACTTTACGATCATAAGATAGACTAAATATAGGTTCTAACCCGGAAGAACAATTATTTCCATATGTCAACGAAAGTGTTCCCGTAGGAGCTTCTGTCCTTATTCTTGCATTCCTTATACCGTATTTTAATATAGCGTCTGCTATTCGTTGCCATTCAGGATCTTTTTTAATATGTTTCTGTATAAATCCACTTTGAATAAACTTCTCTTTATTTAAGAATGGGAAACTACCTTTTTCTTTAGCTAGTTCTATTGATGCCCAATAAGCCTTCTTAGTTATAAAGTTTTCTAATTCATCCGTAAATTTTATAGCCTCTTTACTTCCGTATTTCATATTAAACATAGCTAAAACATCTGCTATTCCAGTATCTCCAATCCCTATAGTTCTCATATTCTTCTGATAGTTTTCATAATATGGATGTGGAAATTTATTTATATCAATAATATTATCTAAGAGTCTAACTCCTATTGTTATCGCATAACCTAATTCTACATAATTTATTTCTACTTTAGATGTAAATGGATTATGAACAAAATTATGCAAGAAAAAGCTACCCAAATTACAAGCTCCCATATATTCTTCGGTTTTAATTTCTTCCTTTGTGTCTGGATTCTTACCATATAACAAACCAGACATATATTCGCCGCAGTTATGAGCTATTACTCCTTCTACAGTTCCCCAGTGAGTTAAAGGTTCACTGAAATCAAACACTTCGTCTTGCTTACATTTCCCTATAGATGTCACTTTTGGACTTTTAGCTGCTATCAAATTTTCTAGGTTTTCTATTTTATATTTTTGAGTAAAACCAATAGTATTGTAGAATTTGATTACATCTATAGTCTTACCAATATTTAGATCATAGCTTTCTTTGCACTCATAGTCTCCATTGGAAAATGCAACTACTTTTGCTTTATTGGTAGTAAAATATGAATCTATATCAAAATCATTCTTTAAGGTTTTTTGTAATTGTAATATGAATACTTTTGACGTAGCTTTATAACTTATTCTATATTTTGTTATTATACTTCCATTTGCTGAGTAGCAACCATTAAGAAAACTTGATTTCTTCTGTTGATCCCAAGTAGTATAAGTCATTGGGAATACTCTTTCAGGTAATGGGGCTCCGTCAAACATTAACTTTAATAACAATTCATTAAATCCATTTATATAATAAGCATGTGATTTTGATTTAGAATGAGTTACTCCAACTAATTCTTCAGCGAACAGTGTACGGATATCATCATCGTGATACCCCATGTTTATTTCCATACCTTTATGTGATTCTGAATTGATTCTTCCAGTACAACCATCGCCCTGTATAAACCCTAATTTAACATAAAGATTATCAATATTATTATTTAATTGTCCTTTAAAAAGCATTACTCTTTTTTTTAATGTATCTTCAGCTTTACACTCTGTCCCATCGTTAAGCATAAATCTATGGTCAGGAGTACATTTAATCTCTTTGCCATTGGATAGTTTGAGTTTAATAATATCCTTTATACCATTACTCCAAACTTTACCTTGTGATTTATCCCCTTTGTAATTAACTAACTCAACATTTGTGCCATTTAACTCTCGAAAGCTTTTGTACCCTTTTGACGTTAGTAGCTTCATATCCCCCGTAAAACAAGGATTAGTGCTAACAATTGTTTCTATATAATAAGTATTATTATCTCTATTCATATTATCATAGAAGAATACTCCATACTCTCCAGTATTATAAGCGTTAGTCATTATTAAATCCCATAATTCATTTGCGTCAAATTCTTTTGTGTAAACCCATTTATCAGGATCTGATATCATTAAGCCCTTTTCATCATAAATTGGATAATGTAATATAATCTTCTCATTATTATTTTTAGCAACCATGAAATCATCATCTACCATTATAGATAAATTAAAATGAGTTAATCTGCCTTCATCAAATGATTTAGCTGCAAGGTATTCAAATATATCTGGATGATATATAGAAAGTATTCCCATATTAGCTCCACGTCTACCTCCTTGTAATATAGTTGCAGTTTGAGTGTTAAACACATCCATAAAACTACACACCCCTGAAGCTATTGCATCATTAGACGTCATACTTCCTTTAGGCCTGAGCTTTGAGAAGTCATAACCTATTCCTCCACCTCTCTTATGAGTCAAGGCTCCTAGTTTTACCTTATCAAATATATCTTCTATATTATCTTCTACAAAATTTGCCACGAAACAATTGTTCAAAGTTAAATTTGTTCCAATTGCTGAATTACTCATCGTCCTACCAGCCGGGAAGAATAACCCTTTGTTCATAACATTGTAGAAGTTAGTTTTATCTTTAGCATCTGATCCTATATAGTTAGCAACCCTTCTTAAGTTTTCATCAAGAGTTTCACCATTCTTTTTATACCTGTCTTCCCATATTTGTTTCAGTACAATATTCTCTATTTCCATTTAATACCTCCTGTATATTTAATTTTGTCTTATGAAACCATCCTTTTAATAGATTGATTTTTCGTTGTATTTTATTTGCGCTCTTGCGGCCATCTCAAATGCTTTGTTCCCCGGATGAAATGCTTCCATTATTATCGTATTATCACAATTATCTTTTTCTTTTTCTACATAATCATCTAGTCTATAAATAGTATTTTCAGTAGTAACTAATACTCCATAATCATCCTCTTGAACTTCAATGACTCTACTAGTTTGTAACACTCCATGACCATCTGAATATTCAAAGGCCATTGGTGTATCATCATTAAGATTTATAACTTTCCCAGTTCTACCTACTCTAAATTGATGTGATTTCTTTGGAGTTATACCATCTTTTTCGTAGATAGCTCCTATTGTAAATTTATCTCTATAACTGTGATTGCTCATTCTACAATTCCCCTTCCTCTTCAAAAGTACATTCTATTTGGTCATATGAATCTCCGAACGTTATATCAATAATCTGAATTCCGTCATATTTCTTTAACACTAAATCATCTGTATAATTGGATTTGTAATATTCTAATTTAGCAGCAAAATTTTCGCTTGGATTAATTATGACTTCTGGGGCTGAACTTCCTCTTGTTGATATTTTTACACCTACATATAATGATTTTGTACGTTTTTCATCTTTGAAACATTGTTTTAAATCTTTCATTGTTAATGACATTTTACATTCCTCCTGTAATATTATTATTTAATTGTTATCTAAATACTTTTTTACCATTTTCCAAAACATATCATTTTCGCATCTTAGATTAGCTAATTTCTTTAACTCTTCTCCCGTATATCCAGTTGCATACCATTCTGTTTCATCAAATCCATAACAGCTACAATGACCACCTTCGACAACAACAAATTCATCATAGCCATCCTCTAACAATATGATTCTATTCATTTCATAATCTGGATCAGACGTACTAGCAAATAATATATTGCTAGGCTCAATCTTTAATGTTTTATAATCTATATCTTTCAATACAACCAGCTCCTTTTATTTATTTGTTACACTTATTATATAATATTATCCTTTAATTGTCTAGTACTTTTTAAATATTATTATTTAATTATCTAAAGAATTCTAAATGCGATTCGATCCTATAATCTTGTATGATGGCCTGCTTTGTGTTACGACCTCTAAAATTACCAGTCTGAGGAGTGCCTATAATATTAATGGTTTTATAAATTCCTTTATCACAATGTAACTCTTCAGCTAAATTCGACCTCCATTGAATAAACTCCATATTACTTGCTTCAAATTTACTGTGAAGTCCTTCTTTCATTGTACTGACTTTATCTGGCTCCAATCCTTCAATTACTACTTGAATAGGTTTAAATCCTGTGCCACTAATCATATTGACAAATTCTATCTTCTTAATTAGAGTAGAAGTTAACTCTTTTGGTTTAAGAATAATATCAGCATTAGATACAACCTTTAATTCAATATCCTTCATTACTATGTTTAATGAATTAATTAGTTTTTTCCAGCTAGATTCTTTCAATCCTAATCCGAAAGCTGGCTGATGGCCTTCTGCGAATTTAACTAATCCAGTTTTATTAACCATAGTTCTAAAGTTCTCTATCCCCACACATCTGCACGAACCTCTAAGCATTCCTGGTTCATCAGTTTTATGGACTATTATAATTATCTTCTCATATTTACTAGCAAGTACATTTGCGGTAAGTCCCACGATATCAATTTCGCTATCGCTTGGCATGTCATCAACCATTAATCCAATGACTTTATTATCATCTAATTTATTTTCTGCAATTTCAATATCTAATTTTGCAACTAAAATATCCTTTTGTATATTTTGAATCTCTTTTAACTCTTGAAGTTCCTTGATTAATTTCTTACATATTTTTTTATCATCTTCTAAAAATAATTCAGCAGCTATCCCACTTCTATTCAATCTCATCGAGGCATTCACTAATGGAGCCACACTAAAGCTAATCCCAGTGCCATTGAATGTATAGCTTCCTATGATTTCTTTTAATGCAATATTATTTAATGCTGAAAATCCTTTTGAACAAATATACCTATTTTCTTTATTTTCTTCTCCTACTGGCATCATATCTCCAATTAAGCCTGTAGCCGCTAAGTCCCAATATTCATCAGCAAATTCAGTTTGTTGTAATTCATCAAGATATTTTATAAACTTGAATACCATTGTGCTCCCAGATAATTTTCTGTTCAAATATGAACCGAGATTACAGTTTAAAATAGTTGCATATTTAGGATCTTTCTTGTCCATATCATGATGATCAATGACTATAACTTCTATATTATTATCATGTAGGAACTTTTGAGATTTATAATCACTTGATGAAGAGTCTACCGCAATTACCATGTCATATTTACCTACATAGGATTTTAAGTTTTGATGTTCTAACCCATGTTTTTTCTTTTCGTTTAAACTATAAGTGAGATTACCTGTGAAATTAGATAAGTATCTCAATGCTAAAACCATACTCATAAGACCATCTACATCAATATCTCCAAATATATGAATTCGTTTATCCTCTTTGATTGCATTTAAAACCTTATCTGCTGCTATTTCTATATTTAATATATCTTTATATGGAAGGAAATCAGATTCTTTTGGTTGGAGAAAATGTATAGGATCTACAATATTCCTAGCTTTAAGTATTTGAGATATAATATCCTTTTCAGGAACAGTATTTAATATTTTCCACTCCTTATTCATATTATTAATACCTCTTTTGGAAGCAAGTGTTTCCAAGTTTCTCCTTTTTGTATATGATATACTGTACTTTTACCTATTCCATATATTCTAGCTATTGCCATACCACCTATACCTTGCTTAGTTAATTCTCTTATTTTATATACTTGTTCTTCCGTTAAAACAGCTTTAGGATGTTCTATTCCTCTTTTCCTTGCCTTACAGAAACTTTCTCTATTTTCTTCTGATAATTTTTTACCTAGTTTCGCTTGCCTTTGTCTGTTTCTTGTTTCTAACGAGGCTACTACTCCTATTGAATTACCTGCATGAGATGCAATATTATACCCATCGTCTGTATATGATTCATAAAAATCTATCCAATATTGTTCAGTAGGTAAAAGCAAATTTTCATCTTCTATAATTTTTATAATAATAAAAGTAAAAGCATCCTTACCAAATTCATCGTATCCTTCTTGCAATTTATGATTTCTGTGTATATTTGCTTTTAAATCTCTAAAGTGATCTTTTTCCCTTTTTTCTAAATCCGTTGTGCTTCCTACATACATTTTTTCATTTATTTTATTGACTAGTTTATAGACTCCCATTTTAGCGTTTAATTTCTTTTTTCGTCTATATTCATCATCTAATTCTTTCTTACACACCTTACATATATAGCTCAATCCATTTTTCTTTGCTGTACATTTATTAAAATATTTTAAATCTAAATCTTTCCCACATTTATGACATATCATATTAACCTCCTGTTGTAACATTATTGTTTAATTATTAATTATTTCTTTTTAACTTTATCATCTTGTAAATATGTTTTCTCGTACCAAATTACACATTCTTTTGAGCAGAAATATCTGCCATTATCCACAATCATATCTGCCTTCTTGCCTCTGTGAGAACACATCTCACAATATGATCCTTTACTAGCCATAAATTTCTCCTTTATAATAGGATTATTTAATTACGTATAAAAGTATTAATTTATATATTATTTATATTTTCTTTCTAAATAAAAGTCTACATCTTCAGAATAATAACCATTAGATTCTCCATACCATCTTATAGTTACATATCCCTTTATTGTTGCTAATTTATAAAAAGTCCATGTAAAACTTTCATCACTATCTTCTCTTGGGTTATCCTCACTTTCAGATTCTTCTGCTTGTAAAATAGGAGTTCCAATCAAATCATCTAAATCTCCAATTATATCTTCTATTTCTACACGTTCGCAACAATCTTGTTCATGACACATTATATAAACTTCATCATTATTACAATAAAATGAAATCATATCCTTACTTTCATTGACATTTATTTTATTTACCGTTTTACCTAATAATAAATTAATACCACCATAGTTTTCCATAATACATTATCTCCTTCATTTTTTATTATTTATTTGCTACCTATTTATAATTAGTTCTTTCTAATTCCTGTTCATCATAATCACCTTCAATATAATCATCACAATTTTTTGCTGTTTCCCATTCATCAAATATAGCCATGCAATCACAATCTTTCATGCAGCAGATACCATCATGATATTTACAATCAAAGCATGATATATCATCATTCATATTAATTTCTCCTTTCTAATTTAATATTGTCTTCCTGGTGCTTTTGGAGCTGGTGAATCTGAAGGTGGCACAGTATAAACTCCTCCGTGTCTTCTTTTTATCTCTTCAAATTTTTCTTTAACTTCTATATTCATTTTAATCTCTGCATCAAAAGCTTTTAACGTTTCTTCTATATCACTTTTAGACTTTTCATTTCCAAATGCTCTTTGCATCTTTAAACAAGTTCTAATAACATTTATATATTTTTGTTTTAACATATCTGCCTCCTAATTTTTATCTTAAAAAGTATAATTTATTAAATAATATTTATAAAAAGTATCAATTCTTTTCTCACATAAACTGCTTTATCATGATTAATAAAATTGACCTTAAATGTTTTAGCATCTTCTTTATCATCAAGCCATTCAGTTAAATTTTCTATAACTTGCTCCGTTAATCCAGTCCATGTTGAACTAGTTCCACCAACAAAATATATGTCTACATCATGTTCAAGTTTCTCACTCATAATTACTTTCCCTCCTTATCGGGCAATATTCCCAATAGAACCGCCTTCTCCTTAAACTTTGTACCTCCAGCACTAACTAACTCCGATATTTCTTCAGACGTTAAGCCTTTAGCTTCCATTTCCTTGAACACATCTTGAGCCTCAGCATGTAAATCTACCTCTGTCACTATATCTACGCTGTACCATTGATTTATACTCTTTGAAGCACCGTCCACCATAATCTGATGACCAACTAAAATTGATTTATCTCCTACCTCTTTCACAACTCCAAGAACCTTTGATTTACCAACTTCTACCTGATCATTTATCTTCATTTTAATAATTCCTCCTCGTATTTGTAATATTATTATTGAATTAGTAATTCACTTTAAAGTATAAACCATTTACCCTTTAATATCTCACGATAATTAATAGCAAGACCATTATCATCACACATTACCGGGTGATTATTCCCATCTTTGTATCGAGAGGTATATTCTTCTCTTCTACACTCTATTACTTTTCCTATGGAAAATGCTTTTACTGCTTCCATAAAAGGAACTTCTATTGGTTCAGGCTTTACTAATATCCATTTCTGATCCATATAAATGTTATCATTGTAATCAGGGGATTTAGTGCAAGTTAACCTTTTGCCTTCTCCAGATGTTAAAAACTTTTCAAATGGTTTATTATCACTAAAACTTAATGCTTGAAATTTCAATCCTATATTTGAATCCAATTCCTTGATTGCTTCAACAGTTGTATATTCTTTAATAATAATCTCCTCCTCCTCATATTCATAAACTTTATACTCTCCACAAGTCACAGCAAAACAAGTCCTTCCAAAATTATTACCATTGTCATCTCTAAAATACGGAAGTTCCTCCATTTTATACAAACCATTCTGTTCAGGATAATTTACTTTCTTTACATAATATTGTTTATCTGATGCTGGTAATTTCCCCACCTCTTTAACACTTAATAATCTTCCTTTTCCCATTAATAAAAACCTCCTCTAATTATTTATTTCTTGATATTCTTTTAATAACTCAGCCATGTCTGAATCTTCCTTGGCTAATATAGCAAACACTGCAATATCTTCAAGCTTCTTTCTTCTCTTTTCCATTTTAGCTTTAATATCTTTCTTTTTAGCCTCAAGTTCCATTCTTCTTTTATGAGTATCAATGTCAACCTTATCTATAATCCATTTTGTTGCCAATGAAGAAACTTCCTCTTCTATTCTAATAACCGCAGCTACTGTTATCCCTACTGCTGTATCACAAACAACTGTATCTCCCTCTTGTAAATCTAAGTCTGTTATAAAATGATAATGTTTTGATGTTCCTTGAAATTTAACCACTGCATTTTTCATAATATTATTCCTTCTTTCATTTTTTATTAGATCTTCTAAATATTCATAAACTTTGATATCCCCATTTTTTACACCTATACAACCTTGATTAAAACTATTATTTCCAGCTTCATTTGTAAAATAATCTCTTCTAAGCTTATAAACCTCATTTTTATTGTTTTCTTTAAGATATCCCCCATACATCACATAATATTTCTTTTCTGATGGAATTAAATTACTTACCTCTTCAACATTTAAGAATTTACCTTTCATTAATAAAAACCTCCTATAATATTATTATTGAATTAGTACATCTTCCTTAAGTACATAATTTGTTTCATAATTCAAATCTTTAAGCGGCCTATCAAAAACCATAACAGAGCATAAATCTGAATCAATTGAAATCTGATAATCTCCTATTCCTAACTTTTCTCGTATACTATCTGAATAAGATCTAACTTTCTCCATATGCCTAACAATAAATTTATCAGACGGCTGTAGTTTATTAATTTCAATAAGACTTCTCTCTCCATGCAAATTCTCTAACATCAGACATTCTTTTAATATAACTTTTGTAATTGGTATTTCTTTTATAATCTTCATATTTACCTCCTTAATATTATTATTTAATTACCATATTTATATATTATACTATTACTATTGAATTGTCAACAAAAATAGTATAATAAAATGAATCTTTTATGGATGTAAAATAGAATCGTTACATTCTTGAATATCATTGAGGAGTTCTTGTTGCTCTTCTGATAATTCACTTACAAGAACTTCCTGTAAAATTTGATCAAATAATTTAACTTCCTCTTTATTGAATTCAAATACATAAACCTCTTTTGAATAATTTTTCATAATATTACCTCCTATTTGATTATATAACCTTTTGTCTTCATTATGCCTTTATTTTGTAGTTCTTGATGTGAAGCATTAGGAACGAAAACATCAATAACCATATATCCATTTTTAAAATTTACGCTACCTCCCCGATCTTCAACCCGACATATGCCGATATTTTTGATATATAGTTTAGTACCAAAAGGGATTGACCTGGGAGCTGCCACATAAGTCACATCACTTCCACCTCTGCTTGCAGTTACTAAATTCTTCCCACTTGCTGAAATACCTCTGTCGTTTTGGCAGCTTTCATAGTCATTAGTATAGTATGAAATTAGGATATTAATAGTTTCTCTTCCAGATTCTTTTTTAACAACTTTTTTATTCTTCTTAATCACCTTTGCAATCTTAACTTCTTTTTTCTTAACTACCTCAACTTTCTTAACTACTTTTATTACAGGTTTCTTAATTACCTTATTTATATTTACCTTTTTATTTACAATAGTTTTCGCTTTCACTATGGGTTTAGATGTCGGTTGTTTCTTAGATAATCCATTTATCAAAATAAAAGATGTGAAAAATACACTTATTGTCAACGCAACCAAAATCTTTTTCGTCATAATTACTTTTCCCTCCTTATAATATTATTATTTAATTATCGTCTTTAAATTCATACGTGATTACTTTATATTTATTAAGCCAAAACTCAAAAACATCTTCTACTTCTCTATATATCTTTTTGCCAGTATCAAGATCAATTTCTCCTGTAGGAGCTTTCTGATTTTTCTTATCTGCTTTTGTTACATAAAGGAAATCCCCTAATTCAAATTCATCTTTATTAAATTTACTCGTCCACATCTTCAAATCTATAAGTTTACCATCCTTTATTCTGTAGAGTTTCATATTTGTAATGGATTTTAAAACTTCTAATTCTGAAACATAGAACACTTTATCTGAATAAGAAGAATCCACATGAGTGATTATCCCAAGGATCTCCTTTTGATTTTTGATAGTTTCATATAAACTCAGAGGAGTATCTTTTACTTTGTATATAAGAGCATTTAGAAGCTCATCTGTCCTTAGTTTCGTTACTTTTTTAGCTGTTTCATTTCCATAATAAATTATATCATCTAATGATAATCCCAGTTCCGTTACCTTTACTTTAAATATCTCTTTGGCCTCTCTGAAAGTATCATACCAATGCAGAACTTCTAGTAGATAGTTTATACCACCAAATTTCTTGAAGTAATTCAGTTTTATGAGTTTACCTACTACTGTTCTATTTATCTTACCACCTTTTAAGTCATCTAAAAATATAATAAAACTAGTATAATTAGATAATCCCATTTCATATAACTTAGCGGATACTCCTTCTCCAAATCCTTTTATACTTGATAAGTTAGGATATATTATTTTATTCTCCTCATCCACATTTACCTTTCTATTATCTTTTTCAAACTCATAATCTCCTAATCTATATCCAAAGTGAATCATGGCCTCTTTAACTAGGGCATCAATTTTATCTTTCTTATTTTTAACTTGATAATGATTAATTGCTACTTCATAGAATTTAGATGTGTGATGAGCCTTAAACCATGCTTCATAAGCACTATCTCCACCCATTGATAAGGCATGAGGTGAGTTAAATCCGTATTTTGCAAAATTTTCCACCGTCTCCCATATATCATCAAATTTGTTTAAATCCCCTATTTTAATTTTCCAACCATTTTTAAGGATAGATTTTAATTCTTCCAATTGCTCTTGTTTAAATTTCTTTTTCGATATTTTTTTAATAGTTTCGTAGCATTTTGTCATAGGTAATCCTAAATAAGATAACAGCTTCATTATAGATTCTTGATACAATAAATACCCATAAGAATCCTCTAACAATTCATCTAATTGTACAATACCATTTGAATATGGAACTCTTTTTAAGAAATCATTAATTAATGACCGGAATCCTGGTCTTATTCCAGCTATAAAAGCAGCCAATTCTGCTAAATTTTGTGGTTTATATTGCATCGCTTTTTTAGTGGTAGATTCTTTTTCACATTGATTCACACAACAAGTTACTCCATTGGCATAAATATCCCAAGTTGGTTTATTTCCATCTATCATTTCTCTAAGTTCATCAAAACTAGGAACCTCTCTGTCAATACTTTTAAATAATTCATAAACTAAATGTACACTATCAACTATGAGAAAGTCATTTTTTACATATCCAAATTCATCTAGGTAAGCCCCATCAATATTTGCACATAAAACAAATTTACCAGTTGTTTCAGAGGTTGTTCTTATTAACCCTATTTTACGTCTGATATCTCCTTCTAATAAAAGATATCCACAAGGATGTGCTTTAGCATTGATAGTAATTCCTTGATATTCTAAACTCTGTTCATATAATGCCATATATTCTTCTGGAATAAAATCTTCTATTAGAATAAATTCTCTATCTAATTCTTCTGCATATTTCATTTTTTCATCATATTTAGATATAAATTTAGATATTTCATTAGCATCTTCAGGTGATACATCATTTGCTCCAGCATATAATTGCCATGCAGCTTTCTTCTTAAGCTTTTCTATAGAAACTAAAGGATAACAACTATGTTCCCCAAGTAAATCTCTTGTGGCTTGAATAAATGGTTCTTGTTTTGCGATATTCATATCAATATCAGGCATTTGTCCACTTAAAACTCTTTCTTTTGTTAAAAATCTTTCAGGATATATAGGTATTTCTGAGTTAAATCTATCTATTGTAGTAAATCCTAAGAGCTTGTTGGTTATAAATGAAGCAGAACTTCCTCTGGACGTAGTAGTTAATATACCCCCATATTCATTTACTGCTTTCTGAATAATTTTATCATTTAATAAGAAATAATCTACAACTCCACTATCTACAATTTGTTCAACTTCATATATAATTCCTTTAACTTTCTCAGGAGTTTTAAGTTTTTCATGCTTATATCTTTCATTAATAATCTTTTTAAATATAACAACCCTTTCTTCATAAGTAGTTCCAGGATAAATACAAGGTATTTTGAAGCTCTTGTCAAATTCAGTTTCTTCACATTCATTTATAAAAATATTCGTATTCATCATAGCTGTTAGAATTTCAGTATTATTCAATACTCCCTGCTCCTTAAACCTCTTAAATATCTCTTTCCCATCAGGATAATCCATATACCAGCCATCTTCCTCTGGATAAGTTACACCTTTATATTTAAGAATTTGATCTCTTTTAATACTGTTCTCTTGTTTAGAAAAATGGCTATCTAATCCACAAATAACTTGGATATTATTTTCTTTAGCTATCCTAGATATATTCTGATTTATTTGTTTTTGAATATCTGTATTATGATTTTGTAATTCTAAGAAGAAATTATTTCCAAAATGTTTATGAATCTTCAGCCACATTTCTTCAGCATCTTCATATTTCCACCCAAAGGCACAAGCTGAAGTAACGTAGATATTATCTTTAGGAATATTTAATAATAATTCTAAATCCAATCTAGGCTTATAATAATATCCTTCTTCATTTGCAAGAGATAAAGCAAAATTAATATCTTCTTGGCCTTCCTGATTTCTTGCAACTAAGACTATATGACAATTAGCTCTATCTTTTTCAAATCTGTCTTTTACCCAATATGCTTCTGTTGAGTGTCTATACTTCAATCCATTTTCTGCTGCTACTTTATATGTTAAAAATACATTGCCTTGGCTACCATGCTCCCCACTGAAAAGGCATTTACCTTTGTATCCAACAGTATTCTTCGCATAATTTTCAATAGACTCCGCTGAATCCGGACTGAAAACATTCGAATA
>Ga0209430_1000271_pt1 | contig 58608 bp, 49 predicted proteins | sample BarGraIncub1133A_FD_184504 | JGI IMG/M metagenome (GOLD analysis project Ga0209430, IMG submission 184504) | Arctic peat soil microbial communities from Barrow, Alaska - Barrow Graham LP Incubations 11-33A (SPAdes) (version 2) | ecosystem: Environmental > Terrestrial > Soil > Wetlands > Peat... | reverse complement strand
CACATCCTGGGGCTGGAGAAGGTCCCAAGGGTTGGGCTGTTCGCCCATTAAAGTGGCACGCGAGCTGGGTTCAGAACGTCGTGAGACAGTTCGGTCCCTATCTGTTGTGGGCGTAGGAGATTTGAGGAGCTCTGACACTAGTACGAGAGGACCGTGTTGGACTGACCTCTGGTTTACCGGTTGTGCCGCCAGGTGCATTGCCGGGTAGCTAAGTCGGGATCGGATAAGCGCTGAAAGCATCTAAGCGCGAAGCCGGCTTCAAGATGAGATCTCCCTTAAGGGTCGTTGGAGACTACGACGTTGATAGGCTGCAGGTGTAAAGGTGGTAACATCAAAGCCGAGCAGTACTAATAGCCCGTGACTTTCTCTTAACCTGAGCCTCGTATCTCTGATACGGCTTTCCTTAAAATACTTAATTGTGAACCAATATGTCAATCCTATTTAGGTGACTATAGCGTTGGGGTCCCACCTCTTCCCATTCCGAACAGAGAAGTTAAGCCCAACCACGCCGATGGTACTGCGAAAGTGGGAGAGTAGGTAGTCGCCGTTTTCAAAGCCCTCATCAGAATTATCTGGTGGGGGCTTTTTGGCGTTTTATAGAAATTGCAATGATGCGTGCAAAAAGTGTAAACTTTTATTGGATAAGTGTAAACAGGCGTAGACACCTGGAAGTTTTTCAGAAAAATAATTAAATACAGAGCAGAAAGTCCATATTCCTGAACTTTTTCCTAAGAATTTGGAGAGATTTATAGATATGGGCTTCGACTGTACGAACAGAAATATCCATTTGTTTGGCAATATCTTTGGATTTAATGCCGTATATATAACTTAGCTCAAAGCATTTACGACCTTTTTCCGGAAGTTCATTGATAGCCATTTCCAAAGCGGAAGTTCGTTCTTTATTGATTAGATTCTGAAAGGTCTCATTATCATCCGGAGAATAGTAACCCAGTTTCTTAATTTCAATCTCTGATAGTGCAAAGTAGCCTTCAATGATCTGCTGATGTTTGATTCTGTTCAAAGATTTGTTATGTACCATAAGATACATATATGAAACAATTTCATTTCCAAATTGCAGTTGAGCTCTTTTTGCCCATAATTCGACAAATACATCCTGAACTATATCTTCTGCTTCATCCCTATTCAAGAACTGAGTTGCATAGTACATCAATTTAGGAAAATAAATCTTGAAAATCTTTTCAAAATCTTCCAGATTGCCATTCTTTATACCAGAAAATAACGTTTCTATCTTATCATTATCCATTGTGGAAATCCATCATGAAGGAGATATGCAAAGCTAAATTATTTTTTCGTCAAAAATAGCTTAAAAACTAAAAAACAGCCATTCCAGTGCACTATAAAATAAATAGGTTGATTTTTTTCGTGAAGTCACTAAGTAGTTTTATTACTTGAAATGTTTTATCATTTATAACACCTTAAAAGATGGAATTAGACTCAAAGATTATTTTTAAGTATTTAATGAAAGATTGTTCAAAAGATGAGTATTCAATCATTAATGAATGGCTGGAAATAGATCCTAAAAATCAGCAATGGCTATTTGATTTGGAAGCTCTGTGGAATGAAACAAAATTTTCAGATTATTCTGCACCAGAATATATTCAATCTCAATTTGAAAAAACGCTGATTATGATTAATCAACCTAAAATCAGACACCTTAAGCGTCCATTATTTACGACTATTCAAAAATATGCAGCTGTTTTTGCACTTTGTCTGATTGTAGGAACATCCATTTTTTTGTTGAACGAAACACTTTTAACAAAGTCATCGAAACGTCTTTCTTTAATTACAGAGACCGTTTCCAGCAAAGGGGATGTGAAAGAAATAATCCTCCCGGACAAATCAAAAGTATGGTTGAATAGTGGCTCCACTTTGAGTTATAGTGAAGATTTTAATGGAACTCAACGACGAGTTAAGCTTACCGGAGAAGCATACTTCCAGGTAGCACACGATTCAACAAAACCATTTCGGGTTGAAACAAGCCAGTTTACTGTTAAAGTGCTTGGAACATCTTTCAATGTTCATTCTGATTCCAAAAAGACTGAAGCAACATTAGTCGAGGGAAAAGTAGTGATCGAAGATAAAGATGAAAGAGAAATTTTGGTTTTAACACCAGGACAAAAAGTGGAAACAAGTATGGCATCTGGACGTCTTCAGGTAATGAATGTTAATACAGACCTGAATACAGCATGGATACATGGTTATATTGCATTTGAAAATGCGACTATAACTGAGATTATTAGAAAATTAGAAGATATATATTCTCAAAAAATTGAAATCCTGCCAGCCACAAATATTGAAAGAACATATACCGGTTCAGTACTAAAAGAGAAAAATGTGGAACAGGTACTAAAAAGTTTACAAAATACCATACCTTTTGACTATAAATACGATGGCAAAACAATCATGGTTTTAAAACACAAATAGAAAAACACATCAAAATTCATGGAAAAACACAAATCAACATGGTTCTTTAGGCACCAAATTAAAATTTTGGCCCTATTATTGATGATTGGCTTGAGCACAAAAACGCTTTGTGCACAAGAGTCAGACATTAATTTGAATTTAACCAAAACAACGCTTGGAAATGCGATCAATGAAGTAAAAAAGCAAACGGGTTATCAATTTTTTTATGATGACAGCTTTGCAAAAATTGCTATTTCGTCCGTATCTATTAAGGATCCTTCCATTAAAGTGGTACTGGATAAGATACTCCAGAACACTGGCATTACGTACAAAATTAAAGATAAAGTCATTTATTTGACTAAAAAAGAAGGAGCTATATCTGAAAAGCCCTCAAATTCGAAAAAGATGCAGGGAAAAGTGGTGGGTACCAATGATGAACCTTTAATGGGTGTCACTGTTCGTATAGACGGTGGTGGAAAGGGAACAACCACCAATGAAAATGGCGGATTTGCCATTGATGTCTACGAAGGTCAAACGATCAATTTTTCCTATCTCGGCTATATTAAAGAAAATGTTCAGATTGGTGATCAAACTTTTTTGACCGTTAAGCTGTCCGAAAACATCCGGGAAATAGGCGAAGTCGTAGTTACAGCATTAGGTATCAAGCGTGAAAAAAAGGCACTTGGTTATGCTATCCAGGAATTGGATGGATCAGAGTTGACTCAGGCAGCCGATCCTTCTATCGCCAGCACTTTGCAAGGTAAAGTTGCCGGTGTAAATATTACTCAAGCTGCTACTGGTATGGCGGGATCCACTAAAATATCCATTCGTGGTAACAGTTCATTAACCGGTAACAATGAACCTTTATGGATCATCGATGGAATTCCTTTCAGTGACAATCAGGAGGGTGCAAATGCATCCCTCTGGAGTGGTTACGATAGAGGAGGTGCAGCTATTGACCTGAATCCGGAAGATGTACAATCCATATCCGTGTTGAAAGGCCCGAATGCTGCAGCTCTTTATGGTTCCAGAGCTAGCAATGGTGTTATCCTGGTAACGACCAAAAGAGGTACTAAAAAAGATGGTCTGGGTATCACCTACAGTGGAAGTTATACAACAACAGATGTAGCTGAAACTCTGAATATGCAGAATGTCTACGGACAGGGAAACAATGGTATTTACGATGCGAATTCAGAATTCAGTTGGGGAAGCGCTTTGGATGGTTCAGATAAAGTAGCGTGGAATGGAGTAACATATCCATATTCTTATCAAGGGAACAAATTGAAGGATTATTTTCAGACAGGTGTTTCTCAAAATCATAATTTTTCGATTGGAACTGCAACCGAAAAATCAAATTACCGTGTCGGTTTAGGTTATCAGGACAGTAAAGGTATTTTTGATAACGAAGGCTTGAAAAAACTGGATTTCGATATTAAGGCAGGAACAGAGGTTAATAAGATTTTGAGTCTGGATACCAAAATTGCTTTGTCACATACGGATGCCACAAACAGACCTCAGATGGGTAAAGCTGGTGAATTGTATCAACTTTATTATTTACCCAATAATATTCGTCTTCAGGATATTCAAACCTATACTTCTGCAGAAAAACAACACATTAACTGGCACGGACCAACTCCTGAAATTAAAAATCCATATTACATCCGTGCAGAATATCCCAACGAAGATCAAAGAAACAGAGCTTTTGGTTATTTTAACCTGAAGCTGAATTTGACAGATTGGCTTAAATTCAGTTTTAAACAAGCTATGGATTATAGCCGTACGAAAATTGAAAATATGGATAGAGGCTCAGGAATCGGTGTAACTGAAAATAATCCGGAAACAGGCGACAACTATAGTCTGAGTGAAATTAATTTTTACGAGACGAATTCTGAATTCCTTTTTATAGGCGACCGTCAAATGTCAGAAGACCTCCGTTTGGGTTTTACGGCAGGAGCAAATCTGATGCATTCCAATTGGGAATCCTTATCCGGTAGCATCGGTAATTTGTATGAGAAAGGTTTCTGGTCTTTGGGTAACGTGAGCAATTCTCAATCCTTACCCAGTTCTAGCCAGGATGATAAGGAAAAGAAAGTGAATTCTGTTTTCGGAAGTGTACAATTTTCTTACAAAAGCTATTTAAATCTGGATTTGACAGCTAGAAACGATTGGTCTTCTGCATTACCTAAGGCAAACAGATCCTACTTTTATCCCTCTGCCAACTTAAGTCTTGTTGCTACAGACTTCCTGCATTCAATAGATGCAACTGTTCCAGCCTGGTTGAGTTTTGCCAAGTGGAGAGCATCTGTAGCCCAGGTCGGAAACGACATCAATGCACAATCACTGTATCCATATCAGAGCCGCACCATTAAAAATGGACAGGTAGTGATGACTTATGACAATATCTTGCCTTTGGGTGATCAATTGATGCCGGAAATCTCTACATCTTACGAAACCGGTCTGGAAATGAAATTTCTGAATGATCGTCTGGGTTTTGACTTTACAGCCTACTACACTCCAGTGAAAAATCAAATCATGACCATACCAAATATCAATCCGGAAAACCCGCAGCTTCAGCAATTGTTTCCCTATATTACGGTTAATAGCGGTGAAGTGATAAACAAAGGTCTGGAATTGATGATCAATTCAACTCCTGTAAAAACGAAAGATTTCAGATTTGACCTGGATTTCAATTGGGCAATGAATAGAAACTACGTCAAAAAATTGAATGAAAACACTCAATTCCTCAACTACAGTGGTGAAGATTTTATGGTGAATGTGAAAGCATTTGAAGGTAGAAATCTGGGTGATATCGTGGCAAAAAGATCTTTTGTCCGTGACTCAACAGGAAATCTGGTTATCCGTGATGGGGTAGGCTTGATTACGAGCACCAAGGAAAAGATCATCGGAAACATAGCTCCCAATTTTACAGGATCCATCCGACCTACTTTTACTTTTAAAAATCTGTCCATTACTGGATTGTTTGACTATAAGGTAGGAGGGGATATCGTCTCTGTAACGGAAGCTATCGCTACCCAATATGGAACAGCCCAAAGGACAGCAAACAGGACGGAGCCCGTTGTTGTGACTGGTGTGGATGAGCTGGGACAACCTGCTACTTACACGTATACAGCTGAAAATTATTACAAACTGATAGGCGGTGAAAAAGGTATTGCGGAAGAATTCCTTTATGATGCCTCTTTCCTTCGATTGAAAGAACTTGCTTTAAGTTACACTTTTAGCAAGAATGTGCTTAAAAAGACACCCATTTCAGAAATGCGTATTTCTTTGGTAGGCCGAAATCTGGCTTATCTGATCAAACACACACCAGGTACAAATCCTGAAGCATCTTTTGATAGAAGCGTTTTCTCACAAGCCATTGACTATTGTTCAGTACCTTATTCCAGAACAATTGGCTTTTCACTGAATATTAGTCTATAATCTTAAATGATACCTAAAGTTATGAAAATCAAACACACTATATGTCTTTGGGCTGTTTGCATATCCCTGTCACTGGTCTATTCTTCCTGTTCCGACTTTGACGAGATAAACAAAAGCAAAACGAAAAGAGAGTTAGACCCTTACTCCCTGATATCCGGTGATACTACCGGAGGAACGACCGATGATGCTGATGCATGGGATAATCTGAATGAATACTCTGCAGAAGAATTGGCTAAAATGGCGTTGATAGACGAACAGGCTAATTTCCGGAATTTCAGCTACGAAGGCATTTACAACGATTACCAAAGGACTACAAATCTGTTTCACGATTTGTATGCAGGTTATTTTTCAAACAATAAACCATCTTTCAACAATTCTACTCCCAATTATGCTTATAATGACGGGTGGATGTCTGTTCGCTGGAACCATTTCTATCAGGACAGAATGAAAGAATATCGCTTATTGTCCAAAAAATTGAAAAATGTGGATCATGCATCCGGTAAATACAAGAATGCCTATTACATGACCCAGATTAACATGTGTTTTCTTGCCAGTCTAATGACAGACACCTATGGTGATATGCCATTCTCCATTTTCCTGGATAAGGAAGATCCGACAGAATTGGTGTATGATTCGCAGGAAAAAATATATGATCTGCTATTTAAAAGACTAACTACTGCTTCTCACAATATTGTACCGGGAGCTTCTCCTTCCCTTTTTACAGACAATGCTGACAACTGTTATAATGGAGATGAAGATAAATGGAGGAAATTTGCCAATACCCTTCGACTAAGACTGGCTTTGAGAATTTCCAATGTGGATCCGGCAAGAGCCAAGTTGGAGGGGGAAGCAGCTATTGCAGACGGAGTGATGACTTCCAATGCCGATAATATGAAGACTGTTCCATTGAATTTCTTTGGCAATGGTGGAAATGAAAATGTACATGCACTTGTTGGTTTCATGTGGATGGATGTCTGCATGTGTAAAGATCTGGAAGAACATTACTACGGTATGACCAAAGATAATTCACTTGATCCACGTTGCTCAAAACTTTGGTTCAAACCTACACCTTATGATCTCCTTACTCAGGGAATTGAAGATGATGACCCTCAGCTAAAGTATACAGGACGACCAAGCGGAGAAGATTCAGAACAACATGCATCTGAATCTGTTTCTATCCTGAAGTCAAAAGGTAGTGTAATGGATCCTGACTATTGGTGGTCCTACAAACAGGAAAGTGTCTGGTTGGGATATGCTGAATGTAATTTCCTTTTAGCTGAAGCTGCCTTGAGAGAATGGTCTGGAACCACTAAAACAGTCAAAGAATATTTTGAAGAAGGTATTACTCAAAGTATGTCCTATTATTTAATAAATCCAGAGGCCATTTCTACTTACATCAATAAGTTGAAAATATACGAAAATGGAGGCGATCCATTTGCCACCGGAACCAAGGAAGAACAGCTTGAACAGATTATCACTCAAAAATGGTTGGCTGTATTTCCCAATGGAGCTGAAGGTTGGGCTGAATTCAGAAGAACAGACTATCCCAGGTTGCACAATGTCGCAAAGAATGTTTCATCCGATGTTGAGAATGGTTATTTCATCAAAAGAATTCAATACCCGGTTTCAGAACATGACAAAAATTTCAACAACATTCCTGAAAACGACAGGCAAGATAATAAACTATGGTGGGATGTGGCAAATACCAATGCAACACCCTTTACCAGAGCACAACCCAATAATTTCAGATAAAAATCATACATCATAAATCCAGATATTTACTATGAAGAAAACGAAGTATTTGCTTATTCTAAGTTTCATTTTATGCTTTAGCTTCCTGGCTAATGCCCAGCAACCTTTTGCACCGGCATGGCATCCAGTTAAAGCTAAAACCTTTGATCCTCTTAATCCGGGTTTGACCGATCCGGACTGGAAATTCAACAAATCGTCCGTGCCTTTACACGCACGTTTTATCGATAAAACGGTCAAGGCGAATGTTCAGCAATTCTGGGACAGCCAAGTCTCAAACTGTCTGACATGGCATATGAGTTGTGGCTCTGTTCCATCGCAGGATGCCTTAAATTTTGTAGGTTACAACTATAATTATTGGCAATATCTGGACATCAATATATGGTGGGGTGGTTCTGCCGGAGAAGGTATCATTCTTCCACCTTCTGCGCCTGTTATTGATGCATCGCACTTAAATGGTGTCAGGGTTCTCGGGCAGATATTTTTCCCACCCACAGCCTTTGGCGGCAATCCAGACTGGACCGATCAGCTTCTGGAAAAAGATGCTCTGGGTGAATATGTCATGGCTAAAAAGTTGGTTGATATAGCTCGCTTTTATGGTTTTGACGGTTGGTTTATCAACGAAGAAACCAAAACAGCCATGGGTGGCAGCGACAATGCCAAATGGGAAGGATGGGTAAAAACCTTTAATAAGTATAAGGATCCAAATATGGCTATCCAGGTTTATACCATGGGTACAGATGTCGGTCCCATTACCAATATCTGGAAACAAGCCGATGTCTCCTTTTTTGTAAACTACTATGCTGCTAGTTCAGCAGATGCAAACAAAACAAGTTACGCAGTACCTCAGGGTGTTAATCATTTTGAAAAATTCTATTATGGAATTGAAATTGGTGGTGGCGGTTTAGCTCAGGGCGGAAACTTCAGGGATCTTTGCGGTACAACCAGAAATATTGGATCATTTGATATTTTTTGTCCTGAAAGACAGACTTGGCAATCCGTTGTTGATGGTATCAGGGATTCAGAAGCAGGAACAGGACAGGCTGCTTACACCGCATGGGATGAAGTCAAGAAAAACGAAAGCCGTTTTTATGTCAACATCAATGACGATGTAACTGACCTTTCTCAATATTCGGGTAATTCCTGGCCGGGAATGGCTAATGGTATTGCTGAACGTACATGCATCATGACAAAACCTTTTATAACAACTTTTGGTGTAGGTAATGGTAAAAAAAGAGTGGTAAACGGTGTTGTTAAAGGTGTTCATGACTGGTACCACCGTGGTATGCAAGAAGTGCTGCCTACATGGCGCTGGTGGATTGCAGGTCCCAAAACGACAACCGGTACAGGAACAAATACACGTATCGTTTATAATTTGAAACCCGATTTTACCTATGATGATGTTTATAATGGAGGTAGTGCCTTGCAATTCAAGGGTATCCTGACTGCAGGGTCAGACAACTTAGTACGACTTTATAAAACTCAGTTGGCTATAGAAAGCGGTGATAAGTTCCAGCTCATTTACAAGACATCCGTAACAGGAACCAGTTGCATCGAAGCGAAACTTGCTTTCTCAGACAATATGACTTCTTTTACGACTGTTACGATTCCGGCTGCAACGACCAATGACTGGACAACCTATAATCTGGATCTGACCCCTTATGCAGGAAAAACATTATCGATTATAGGCTTTAATTTCAAATCAGCAACAGCTATCACCAATTATTCGGCAACCTTCGGCCAGATGGCCATCACGCCTGCATCTTTTGCACCAACTTGCAGCAATGTCACCAATTTAGCCGTTGAAAATGATCTGAAAGAAACCAGTGGTGATTTGAGAATTACCTGGGACAAGGCAACAGGAGATGTTCATCACTACAATGTGTATATGAACCGTTTGGGAACGAACTCACTAGTAGGTCAAACACGAAACGAAGGCTTCTATTATCCGAAATTTGAAAGAACCAATGTTTCTGAAAAATCTGTTGCAGTAACCGTTGTTCCAGTTAAAACGGATATGACGGAAAATGGAGCAGGTTTATCTATTACAAAGAATTTCCCGGAAATTGGTCTACCAGTTGTTTCTATCAGTGCAGATAAAACCATTGTCGGAAAAAATGTAAATGTAACCTTTACTGCAACTGCAACGAGCTTCCCGGAAACCTATAGCTGGTCTTTCCCTGCTAGTGCCGGTGCCGTAATGGTAAGTGAAAATGCCAGTAAAAATGTTGTGACCTATAAATTTGCCAACGATGGTAAAGTCAGCGTTACTTGTAATGTAGCCAATGGAAACGGAACAACAGCCAAAACAATAGATGATTTGGTACTTGTCTCCAGTACCGTAATTGTAAAGAAATTGAGTTGCGCACCCAATGCAGTTATACATTCTTCCAGTGGAGCAATCAATACCACTGAAGTTGAAGCAAATCTGATAGACTGTGACACCGATGGTACAAGTACTGGTAGCAAATGGTGCAACGGTGGTTTGTATGAACATTGGGTTATCATAGATTTGAAATCTGCCTACAAAGTCTGCAAATTCGTACAATACGATTCTGGTGTGAGAGAAGATGCAGCCTGGAACCATAAGGCTTATCGTATTTACACCAGTAATGACCTGATCAACTGGACACTTGTTGTTGATCAGACAAATCGTCCAGAAAGCGTTAAAGAAGACTGGTGTCAGCCTACTATAGCCCGTTATGTGAAGTTGTGTCCCTACAGTGAAGAGGAAAAAATAACCATTCGCATCTATGAATTTGAAATTTGGGGACTCGAAGGTACTTTAACAATGGGATCAATAGCGAACACCACTCTTGGTAGATCTGAAACCAAACATTTCCAGACAACATTCAACCTTGGTGGAGCTGCAGTTGAGTCAAACTTTGGAGTGACTGTAACTGATAAAACGGCTAAGAATCTACTTCAGATTTCGAATGTAGTTGTTTCAAAAGAAAATGCGACCATCGATTTTGATTTGACTTCTTCTGCTGATGGTTATGATAATGTAGGTTCAGACATTGAAGTGAAACTGGTCAATGGTGATTGGTTTGTTTCAACCTCTACAGCCGTCAAAGTATTGCCAAATGTGAGTAATGTTTTATTAAAACATTCAGTATGGGCATCTTCCAATTATTATGAAACAAACAGTTTTGACAAATTGACGGATGGTATACTTACTGCTACCAATTATTGGAGAAGTAGTACCCCATTGGTTAAAAGTATTGACGGTACATCTGATGTACATATTTTGCTTTTTGATCTGTCTAAACCGTATGATTTCTATAGATTTACCACCAAATATTACTCTGCATCTGCAACCTATATTCCAAAAAAGATTGGTCTATATACCACGAATGAAGCCATCAATACTACAGATCTGACAACTGAAAAACTAAATGCCTATACGTGGACTAACTTAGTTGATATCACCCCTTCTGTGAGTTTAGCATCTCAGGAATTTATCTATGAAAATAGTTTGAAATCCGGGCGGTTCCTACGTATGGATTTGTTTGGAGGCGGTACCAATTATAGAATCAATGAAATAGAAGGATATGGAATGGAAAGCGCCCCATCAGGACTTCGTCCGAATGCATCTGATGATGAAACATTCCAACTTTTTCCAACTATTGTAAAATCTGGCGACTATTTCTCAGTGAAATCCAATACGCCATCAACATTGAAGATTATGTCACTGAGTGGTGTAACTCTAAAAACCCATCAAATCAAAGATGGTTTGACCAATATCCCTACCCAAGGTCTAAAATCGGGTATGTATTTGATCTTAATAGAGAAACCCGATCACACAACACAGACTCTTAAGTTCTTAGTTAAATAAAGGTGTTTCTATTTCTCAGAGGGCGTTACAGAAGTGAAATTTTGTGGCGCCTTCTTTTTTTATGCATCATCAAAAACAAATTAAATCCATATATGGAAACCATTCGCGTAAAGTTGTACTTTTAACGACTGATAAACCAGATACTATGAACAGACTATTTTTATTCTTACTGACATTTTTGTTCGTAACTACTCAAGCCCCTTTCGCGCAGAATCGTTATGAACTCAATTCCGGCTGGAAATGCATGAACATTGCTAAAGTACCAGAGCAGGGAACACGTATTTCACAGACAACGTACAAATTGACCAATTGGATTCCGGCTGTAGTGCCTGGAACAGTATTGACAACCATGCTTGAAAATAAGATGATACCCGATCCATTTTATGGCATGAATAATGAACGGATTCCGGATATCTATCAAACAGGAAGGGATTATTATACGTATTGGTTTACAACCGATTTTGTGGAGAAACCTTCAAAAAACGATGAACAGGTCTGGCTGACATTCAGGGGAATCAACTACAGTTGTGACCTTTTCCTCAACGGAAAGAAAGTCAATCAAACACTTTACGAAGGCATGTTTCTGAGAAAGACCTTTAATATCACAAAACTGATATCTAAAGATGGCAACAACCGTCTGGCTGTCATCGTCTATCCTCCCAATACGGTGGGTAATCCAAATGGTGGTCAGGGAGGTGACGGAACCATAGCCAAAGGTGTTGGTCATCAATATGTAGCCGGTTGGGACTGGATCAGACCGATACGTGACAGGAATACCGGTATTTGGGATAAGGTTTACATAGAAAAAACCGGAGTAATCGACCTGAAAAATCCACACATTGTCACTTTGGTCCCCGGAAAAAGAACGCCAAATATTCCACAGGCCGATGCTACAATTCAAGTTTCTGCTGAATTGGAAAATGTCAGTGACCAGATTGTCAAAGGTGAATTACAGTATGAACTTGGTGGAAAAACCATTGCACGCGAAGTCAGTTTGAAACCGGGAAGTCTCACTGAAGTTGACTTGCCAGACCTAACATTGGAAAATCCGAAACTTTGGTGGCCTGCAGGTTATGGTCCCCAAAACCTCTATCAAATAAAATTGAGCTTTGTTCAGGATGGTAATATAGTTTCCGATACGGAAGATTTGACTTTCGGTGTTCGCGAAATTCAAACCCAATGGAACAATACCACACTCAGCAAAGAAATATTGATCAATGGTCAACGCCTTTTCATTAAAGGTGGAAACTGGATTATTTCCGATGCCATGCTGCGTTTCACCAAGGAACGGTACGATGCGGAAATCCGTTATCACAGAGATATGAACCTTAATTTGCTGCGCATTTGGGGTGGGGCACTACCCGAGCGACCTGAATTTTTCGAAGCCTGTGACCGTTATGGTTTGCTGGTGATGCAGGATTTCTGGATGTCTGGTGACTGTAATGGACGTTGGGTAGATCCAATGAAACTGGAAGACCAATGGGCTCGTAGAAAATATCCGGACAATCATGCCTTGTTTCTGGAATCCGCTGAAGATATGATCAAGATGGTGCGCAACCATCCATCTTTGGCTATTTGGTGCGGAGGTAATGAAATTATGCCTCCCGAAGATATACTCATTCCTTTGAGAGACTCACTGCTTCCTAAATTGGACGGAACGCGCTGGTTTATTGAATATTCCAACTCAGACCAAATGTCCAAAAATACAATTGGCGGTAATGGTGACGGCCCATATACCATACAACCCGTTTCTTTTTTCTGGGAAAAACGAACATTTCCGTTTAATTCCGAGGTGGGTTCTATTGGAGTAGGAGATTATGAATCACTCCAACGATTTATTCCTGAAAAGAATCTGGTGCTTCCAGTGTTTCATCCTGGAGAGAAACCCAGTGAGATAGCCGATTCTGTTTGGGAATATCACACCTATGGTGATGTGGGTTATAAGGGTTCAATCAAGCCCTATGGTGAACCCAAAGATGTCAGGGATTTCACCAGGAAGGCGCAATTGGTCAACTACGATCAGTATCGTGCGTTGATGGAGGGTTATTCTTCCCATATGTGGGAATGGTATACCGGAACCATTATCTGGAAAACTCAAAACCCCTGGACTTCCATGCGTGGTCAAATGTATGATTGTTACCTGGATCCCAATGCTTGTCTGTACGGATTGCGAAAAGGAAGTGAAATGCTTCATGCCATGTATAATCCGGTTGACGGCTCGGTGATGATGGTCAACAACGGATTTGAAGCAAAACGCGATTTGATGCTTGTCATCAAGACCTACGATATGAAGGGCAAAGAAAGCTTAATTGACCAAAGCCTCTTTTACATCGAACCTTCTCAGGTGAAGAAATACGGTTCCATCAAGAATCGGGTAGATGAATTATGCCGCGAAAAAGGTGGCTTTGTTCGTACTCAGATTTTAGATACCGGCAAAAAGGTACTTAGTGATAATCTCTATTGGTTTGGGGATGCTACCGGCAATTATTCCGGGTTGCAGGAAATGGGGCAGGCTTCACTTCATATTGAAGCAACGAAAATATCCGAGGGTAAAATAGAAGTGACTCTGTCAAATCCTTCCGGAAATCCGTTGGCTTTTTTCAACCGAATTTCCTTGATTGATGCAGTAACAAAAGACCGGATCTTGCCAACATTCTTTGACGACAATTACCTGACTGTCATTCCCGGTGAAACGGTGAAAGCGACTCTGGAATACCGACCTGAAAAGGGAAAAAGGAAAATGGTTATAGAAGTTAAAGGCTGGAATACACCTAAACAAGTTGTTGAGATAAAGTAGGCTATAGATTGAAAGTAAGTACATTATCAGTAATAAAGTTTTTTATTATTTTCTTAGAAGTCCTTTCGTCCGCAACCATCAATGCGGTAGAAAGGACTTCTGCTTCTATGGCATTTTGCGCAGCAATGGAAACCATTTTTTTGGTATCGCAATAAATGCCTGTATGTGGATTGATGATGTGTTGCAGATGATTGGGGGTGTTTCCTGAAGTAGACATGGTGCTGTCTTTTAGCTTCATGGTTCCAACCGTTTTGTTGGAAAAAGGATCTGTTATTCCTATCATCCAGTTTTCTCCATGCGGATGAGAGCCCAAAGCCAGAACAGAACTGTTGCCGAAATTCACTAGAGCCTGGGTGATACCATTAGAAACTAGGATTTTCCGGATATTTTCCAATGCGTAACCTTTGGCATAACCAGACAAATCAAGAGCCATATCTTTTTGCTGGAAATGAACCGACTGATTTTCCTCGGTGAGGGTTACCTTGTCGAAGTCATGTAAGCTTATGTCAAAATACCCAAGAGTCAATTTATGATATCGATGGCAATCCATCAGAATGCTCCAAAGTTCGTCATTGATAATGGAATGTCCATGAATGGCTTCCCGATTCATGCAAGCCAAGTTGCTTTTCGGATCAAATTTGTTGAGCATCTGATCAAGCCTTTTGACTTCCGCCTCTATTTCGGACCATACCTTTTCCGATAGACTTTGATCCTGACCTATCAGGAGTAGATCCAATCTGGTACCCATGATAATCAGGAGAGAACCTTCAAATAATCTGGATGATTCGTGGTAATTTGTATATGTGCCCATGCTTTTCTGAGAAAAAAAAATCGAGAAACAATCCAGATAAATGAATCTTGTTAATAATATTCTAATTCCTATCTTTGTAAATAGGTATATGCCACTTGGCTTTTATTAAGCGAGTAAATATAATCAGGTTGTTTGATATTTCAAATCCTTTTAACCATGGTTTGACATAATTAATATTTAAATGGAATCTAAAGAACTGAACCGTAGAGAATTTATAAAGACCATAAGCATTGCTGGGGGGAGTAGTCTGCTACTTACCACTTTTCCATGGCTTGAATCATTCGCTTCTTCCAATCAAGAGAATATTAAAGGTGAAAAAGCAAGGATCGCTATCATAGGGACAGGTTCCAGAGGACAATTTCATATCCAGAACTTGCTGAATGTTCCTCATGCAGAAATAGTGGCCATTTGTGATAATTATCAACCGAACCTGGATTTGGCCGCAGCGCTTTGCCCAAAAGCCAAAAAATACACCGATTACAGGGATGTGCTTCAATCAAAAGACGTTCAGGGCATATTGATTGCCACCCCCTTGCATGTCCATTCGATTATAACAATAGCCGGATTAAAAGCCGGGAAACATGTATTCTGTGAAAAATCAATGGCTCGTACAGTGGAGCAATGTAAAGAAATGTACGATACCTACAAACAAACCGGTAAAGTCCTGTTTATAGGTCACCAACGAATGTTTGACCCTAAATATCTCAAAGCTCTTGAAATGGTCCACAGTGGAGCAATCGGGGAGATAGTCGGATTACGTAATTTCTGGTTCAGAAACAACGATTGGCGAAGAACAGTACCTTCTCCTTCTCTGGAAAGAAAAATTAACTGGAGATTATACAAAGACTCTTCTGGTGGTCTGATGACTGAATTAGGGACACATCAGATTCAGATGGGTACCTGGGCATTAAAATCACTGCCCGATTACATCATGGGTTCAGGAGATCTCATGTATTGGAAGGATGGTAGAGAGGTTTATGACAATGTCCAGGTAATCTATCATTATCCCAATGGTGTCAAACTGACCTTTGAATCCATCATTTCCAACAAATTCTATGGAATGGGTGAAGAAATCCTCGGCGACAAAGGTACCATTGAGCTTGATAAAGGGAAATTGTTCTTCGAAGAGATCAAACCGGCTCCAGGCATTCAACAACTGGTGAATCAGATTGAACATAAAATTTTTGATGTTGTTCCTGTTGCAGGCCCAAGTTGGATACCTGAAACAGCTTCTGAAAACAAGGGCGAAAATATAGTTGACCTGATACACGAAGAGAAAGGTGGAAAGAAAATTGATCCGACTGACGATGGTTCAAAAGCCTTGGTGAGTGCATTCTGTGACTCTGTTATCACTGGAAAACCAGTACTAAACCTGGTTGAAGAAGCCTATTATGCATCTGTTCTATCCCTTTTGGGACTTCAGGCCATGGATGAAAAGCGCATCATCCCTTTCCCGGAAGAGTTAAAGATTGCCTATTTATAACACGTACAACGATGAAAGAATTAAAGCTGAGCGTAAAAAGACAACAAACTGAATGGAAAATTTTTGTCCTTTGTTTTCTGATTGCATTTGTAATGAATGTGATTTCTATCATGTTGTATCATACTGAGTGGAAAGAATTATACACCCAATTGGGCTGGGTTCTCGCCCTCAGTGTCTTTTTATATTTTCTGATACTTCTGCTCCGTCTGATTTATCATTTTTTTTCAACCAGATTATTTCTCAAAAAGCATACAAAAAGGAAAAGACGTTGAAATACTTTCTAATACAAGATTATTAATAGCAAGGTTTTTCGAAATTTCTAATTGAAAAATGCGGTAAAAAAGATTAAATTATTTACCTTTGCGGGGTTTTATAAAAAGATTCACCTTGGGCAAATTTGATATCTATAAGATTCCTTTAAAAACGCTGACCGTTGGCAGTCATTCCTATGATTTCGAACTGGATGGTGAATATTTCAAAAAAATAGACAGTCAGGAAGTCCAGAGAGGAAAAGTAGCAGCCAAAGTTTTAGTAAAAAATGATGGCGAAAACTATGAATTGAAATTTCAGCTTGATGGTATTGTGCAGGTGCCTTGTGATCGTTGTCTGGACGATATGGATTTGCCAATTACTTATAAAAGTCACTTGATTGTAAAATTTGGTGATGCTTATGCTGAAGAAGGAGATGATATTATCATCATTCCAGAACTGGAAGGTGAAATAAATATTGCCTGGTTTTTGTATGAATTTATTGCTTTGAGTATTCCGATCAAGCACATACATGCGCCGGGGAAATGTAACAGACTCATGTCATCCAAGCTTAAGAAGCATACGGCTAAAAGCCCGGATGATGATGACGACGATGATGAGATAGAAGTGGAATTTGATGATTCAGAATCAACTGTTGATTTTGAAACCTCTGATCCACAACAAACTGACCCGCGATGGGACGAATTAAAAAAAATAATAGATAACAACTAATTGTAAAAAAAATGGCACATCCTAAACACAAACATTCCAAAACCAGAACGGCTAAGAGGAGAACTCACTATAAGGCTGAAGCCCCTACATTGGCAATATGTCCTAATTGCGGCGCTCATCATATCTATCACACTGTATGTGGTGAATGTGGCTACTATAGAGGAAAAATCGCAATCGAAGTAGCTGCTGCAGTATAAAAATACGAGTAAGCTTCCTTGTACAGAATAATTTAGGCCCTGGAATCAAACTTCCAGGGTTTTTTTATTTGGGTGGTTTTATGTTATTTTGTAGTACATTTGGTGGCAGTGTCCTTATTTTGTTTATTTTTGCACAAAAATTATAAAAATGAGAAATTTTAATGCGGTTATAACTGGAGTAGGGGGTTATGTTCCCGAAAAAATTGTGACAAACGAAGATATTTGCAAGATGGTGGATACCAACGATGAGTGGATCACGACACGTACCGGTATAAAAGAACGTCGTAAACTTGAAGGTAAACATACAGGAGCGTCCGTTATGGGCATTAAAGCCGTAATGGATCTGTTGCAAAAAACAGGCGCTAATCCTGAAAAAATTGATGCTGTAATTTGTTGTACATCTACACCGGACTATATTTTCCCCGCAACAGCAATACTCATTGCCGAAAAATGCGGTATTACGAATGCTTTTGGTTATGACCTGTCGGCTGCATGCAGCGGATTCATTTTTGCATTGGTCAATGGAGTGGGACTTGTTGAATCTGGCCGATATAAAAAGGTGCTTGTCGTAGCGACAGAAAAAATGACTATGCTTACAAATTACGAGGATAGATCTACATGTCCCTTATTTGGGGATGGCGCTGCTGCCGTTTTGTTGGAACCGAGCACCGAGGATGTAGGTATAATGGATTTTACCATGCATTCGGATGCATCCGGTTTTTCACATTTACAATTGAAGGCAGGCGGTTCAGTCAATCCATCCTCCCATGATACTATTAGTCGTCGCGAGCATTTTGTTTATCAGGAAGGACAGTTCGTTTTCAAGCTGGCTGTCAATAAACTGGTGGAATCTTGTCAGGAAATGATGACCCGTAACAACTTAACAGCTGAACAAATAGCCTGGGTTGTACCTCATCAGGCCAATATGAGGATAATCGACGCCATCGTGCGTAATTTAGAGGTGCCTATTGAGAAAGTGATGGTAAATATCCCCAAATTTGGCAATACCTCTTCTGCCAGTATTCCAATTTGTCTTTGGGAATGGGAAGAAAAACTTAAAAAAGGAGATATTCTTATCCTTGCTGCATTTGGGGCAGGATTCTCTTGGGGAGGAGTCTGTTTGAAGTGGGGCTACAATCCCAGATAAGATGTATCGATAAATAGAAGTGACCTGTGATTGAGGAAATACAGCATCGATAGCAGTAATCGCCTGAAATTTCGTATCTTTGCATCCGAAATTGACTTTTAATCCGTTCGTTTATTTCAACGAGCGGATTTCTGGGTTACATACAGACCTGGTAGATATGTCATAATCGTATGAATTGAAAATAATTAAAATGCATAAAGCCGGATTTGTAAATATAGTGGGAAATCCCAATGTGGGAAAATCAACCTTGATGAATACCCTGGTAGGTGAACGAATATCGATCATCACTTCCAAGGCTCAGACAACCAGGCACCGCATTATGGGAATTGTTAATGGTGAAGACTATCAAATAGTCTATTCAGATACCCCTGGTGTATTGATCCCAAACTACAAGCTTCAGGAATCAATGCTGCGTTTCTCGAATTCTGCTTTGATCGATGCGGATATTTTACTTTATGTAACCGATACGGTTGAGAAGATAGATAGAAATGAAAGTTTTCTGGAAAAAGTTAAGAATACGGATATTCCAGTACTAGTCATTATTAATAAGATTGACTTGAGTGATCAGGAGCGTTTGGAAGCTCAGGTTGAATCGCTCAGCAAGTTGTTACCCAAAGCGGAAATCATCCCGATTTCAGCTTTGAGAAAATTTAATGTAACGTATGTACTGAAACGTATTTCGGAATTGTTGCCGGAGTCACCCCCTTATTTTCCTAAGGATGCGCTGACTGATAAACCTGCGCGATTCTTTATAACGGAAATTATACGGGAAAAGATTCTGCTTTATTATCAAAAGGAGATACCTTACTCTACAGAAGTTGTTGTGGAAAAATTTGAAGATAGTGAAGGGTTGGTTCGTATCAGTGCCGTCATTTATGTGGAACGTGATACTCAAAAAGGTATCGTCATTGGACATGGGGGACAGGCGTTAAAGAAAGTAGGGACAGAATCCAGAAAAGATATTGAAGCCTTTTTGGGAAAAAAAGTATTTCTGGAGATGTTCGTGAAAGTGGAAAAAGATTGGCGTAGTAAGGATAACAAGCTGAAAGCCTTTGGTTATCAGTTGGATTAAAAAAGAAAGAAAAATGGGTAATATAGTTGCAATAGTAGGTAGACCTAATGTAGGAAAATCTACCTTGTTCAATCGTTTGACAAAGACAAAGCAGGCCATTGTAAATGAGGAATCGGGTACCACGCGTGACCGCCAATATGGTTTGTCAGAATGGGAAGGAAAAGAATTTTCCGTTATTGATACAGGTGGTTGGGTTGATAAATCCGGCGATGTATTTGAACAGGAAATAAAAAAACAAGTACAAATAGCTATTGAAGAATCAGATATCATCCTTTTTGTGGTTGATGTGGTTACAGGTCTGACAGACCTTGATATGGCAGTTGGTAAGATATTGAGAGGCGAAAAAAATCGCCCTGTTATATTGGTGGCCAACAAAGCAGATACCAACATGTTGGGTTACAATGCTGTTGAATTTTACTCTCTGGGTCTAGGGGACCCTATTGTTTTATCCGCTATCAACGGTGCTGGTACTGGTGATTTCATGGATTTACTGGTTAGTAAATTTAATCCTGATAAAGATACATCGGAAGAACTGGAAGAAATACCACGTTTTGCTGTTGTGGGACGTCCTAACGCAGGTAAATCATCTATTATCAACGCTTTTGTAGGTGAAGAGAGAACCATTGTGACTGCAATACCGGGTACTACACGTGACTCCATTTATACCAGATACAATAAATTCGGTTTTGATTTTTACCTTGTAGATACTGCCGGTATTCGTAAGAAAGGTAAAGTGAATGAGGACCTGGAATATTATTCTGTGATCCGTTCCATTCGTGCCATTGAAAATGCAGATGTCTGTATTTTGATGGTTGACGCCACACGTGGTATTGAAAGTCAGGATATGAACATTTTCTCCTTGATTCAGAAAAACCGCAAAGGTCTGGTTGTCTGTGTGAATAAATGGGATTTGATTGAAGAAAAAGAAACCAATACGATCAAGGATTTTGAAAAAACCATCCGTGAGCGTTTTGCTCCGTTTGTTGATTTTCCAATCATCTTTACATCTGCTTTGACCAAACAACGTATTTTCAAGGTGATCGAAACCGCCAAAGAAGTATATGAAACAAGGAAATTCCATATATCGACCAATAAGTTGAATGAGTTTTTTCTGCCGTTGATTGAGAATTATCCGCCACCTTCCAGCAAAGGTAAGTATATCAAGATTAAATATGTGACTCAGTTACAGGGACCAATGGCACCGACTTTTATATTCTTTGCCAATCTTCCACAATATATTAAGGAGCCTTACAAGCGCTTCCTGGAAAATAAAATTCGTTCCGTTTGGAAATTCACGGGAACACCGATTCAGATTTTCATTCGTCAGAAATAAAAACCTGATAAAATGTCAAAATATGGAGGCTTTGATTATTCAAGACCTCCATATTTTGTTAAATATTGTATTAAAATGAACCGCAATGATAAAAATGTGATTGTTTGTTAACAGTAAATAATTTATCAATGCAATCCTGTATTCTGTAAATATCTAAAAATGTGATATTTATAATATTTTATCATCTAATTGATTGATAGTAACCTTCTTTAACGAAAAGCATTTGAAGAAAAAGATGAATTTTGTTATATTTGTTGTAATAGGAGTTAAAGAGTTACAGTTTATTTTAAACAATAAAAAGGGGAGAATAATTAGTTGTCTTCGATCTTTTTAAAAGAATTTTATGACTACAAGAAAGATGCTCTTTCCTGGACCGTGAAGGTCAGGGAAAGAGTCTTTTTTTTATATATATACTGTTAATTACGTATCTTTGTACCCATAAAACAAATAAACTAAACAACAGATTTTTTGGAACGAATAGTACTTGGTCTATCGGGAGGAGTTGACTCTAGTGTCGCCGCATACTTGTTGAAAAAACAAGGATATGAAGTCGTTGGCGTCTATATGATTAATTGGAAGGAGACTGTTGGAACCCTTTCAGGGGAATGTCCCTATGAGGACGACATTCTTATTGCTGAACTGGTAGCACGCAAACTGGATATTGAATTTCATTCAGTCGATTTAAGCGAAATGTATCGTGAAAGAGTCGTGGACTATATGTTTTCTGAATACGAAAAAGGTCGTACACCCAATCCCGATGTACTTTGCAATCGAGAAATTAAGTTTGATGCCTTTTGGGACGCTGCTAAAAGATTTGGAGCGACCAAAGTGGCTACAGGCCATTATTGCAGGAAAGAGGTTCTCGAGCCTTTAAAAACAGGTCAAGAGCCTATCTATCGTTTGCTTGCAGGAAGCGACCCCAACAAGGATCAATCCTATTTCCTTTGTCAGCTTTCACAGGAGCAACTTTCAACCGCCTTGTTTCCAATAGGAGATATTGATAAGCCTGAAGTCCGCAGAATTGCTGAAGAGCTTGGACTGGCTACCGCCTATAAAAAAGATTCACAGGGTATCTGTTTTGTCGGTAAAGTTGATTTACCTGTTTTTCTACAACAAAAACTGGAAAAGAAAATAGGAAAAGTCGTTGAAATACCTTCAGACCTCAAAGCATATAACCGGATGATACCGGAAGATTTGCACGAAAGGCTGAAAAAACAGGCGAAACCTTTTTATTACCGTCTGAAAGAAGGCAAGGTAGTGGGCGAGCATCAAGGTGCTCATTTTTACACCGTCGGACAACGAAAAGGCCTGGGCATCGGAGGTTTTGAGAAGCCGATCTTTGTCTTAGCTACAGATGTAGAACAAAATATGATCTTTGTCGGTGAAGGGGTTGATCACCCTGGATTGTATCGCAAAACGTTGAAAATCAATACGGATGAAATCCATTGGGTACGTCCGGATAGGACATTAGAAATAGGCCAGACTGCCAGATACATGGTCAGAGAGCGTTATCGTCAGCCCTTACAGGCCGCAACTCTTTACCGCTTTGAAGAAGGTCTTTACGTCGATTTTGAAGTACCTCAACAGAGTATTACTGCAGGTCAGTTTGCAGCTTGGTATGAAGGAGATGAAGTGATTGGATCCGGTGCAATATCAGAGTAAGATTATTTATTTCTCAAAATTAATTACCATCTTTGATGTCTAGTTTCAAACGAATAAAACAATGAGAAAATCCGTATTATTAGGTATTTTAATATGTTTTTTCAGCCTTCTGGCTCACGCGGAAGTCTGGACAGTTCAATCAGTCCCAAATACCAAACTACAGGATGCAAGAAGCTATATTTCCGATCCGGATGGATTGCTGGATGTTCAATCTCAGGCTGAAATAAACAGTTTGCTTGCGCAAGTGGATAGTAGCACGACAGCTGAAGTTTTTGTCGTAGCCTTGAAATCTGTTGGTGATCAGATTACGTACAAACAATTTGCCACAGAGCTTTTCAATGCCTGGGGTATCGGAAAGGCAAGTAAAGATAACGGACTTTTGATTCTTCTGGTAGAAGACCAGAAACATGTAACTTTTGAAACAGGTTATGGATTGGAAGGTGTTTTGCCGGATGCCATCTGCAAACGTATCATTGAAAATGAAATAACACCTTATATGCGTGAGGGCAAATACGGAGAAGGTATTCTGGCTGGTGTCAGAGGTACAGTTAAAGTGCTCTCTGACCCCAAAGCAGCAGAGGAAATCCGTGTTGATCAAGAAGCTGAACGTGCTGCAGAGCAAGCGGCCTACAAGACAAAAATATACAACATATTACTTGGATATCTGGCTTTGTCCTTCATCGTAATGCTATTGTCTTTCATCAGTACCAGCAAGAAAATAAAGGCTACCGAAAAGAAAGATCCTTATGAAAGTTATAAGTCATTATCAACATCCAAATCGGGTTATGGTATTTTGACAGTGCTGTTTCCAATAACAATGATTTTCTTTTTCTTGTGGTTCAGTCGCAAGGTTAAGGGCTTTAGAAAGAAACCACGTTTATGTCCCGAGTGTGGAAAACCACTGAGCTTGATGAGTGAACAACAGGAAGATCTTTATCTGAGTACAGGTCAACAATCAGAAGAATCGGTTGGATCCATTGATTACGATGCCTGGGTTTGTATGGATTGCGGTCATCGTTCATTTTTACCTTATACAAAGACTTTCACCAATTATAAAGCGTGTCCAAGCTGTGGTTTTAAAACTTTTGCACAGTCTTCTGACCGGATTACCCTGGCGCCAACACCCTTTAGCTGTGGTGAAGGTACCAAGGTTTACAATTGTGCCAATTGTCACCATGAAGTGAAGAAGCGATATACGATCCCGATGATTATTATTGTGCCGACGAGAGGTGGTAGAGGCGGAGGCTTCGGCGGAGGTGGCTTCGGTGGAGGTGGGAGCTTCGGGGGGGGGTCTTCTGGTGGCGGAGGTGCATCCGGCGGTTGGTAATTTGAGGCTTCCATCTGAAGCCGATTACTGCGTTGCAGATCGCTCGTCTGTCCTCACGTACGAAAAGTACGCTCCGGGAGACTCGTAATCTGCGCCTTGTACTAGGCTCCATATGGAAGCCTCAAGCAGTGAGGGGTTAGGGCCTAAGAATAAGAGAAGAAGAAAATAAGTAAGATGTTATATTATTAAAGATATTGTTTAAGTGTGGGTTTTTAATTGATTGATAATTAAATAGAAATGAATATGAAAAAAGGTACAATTATTGGGCTGTCGGTTTTGGCGCTTGTGGTTATTTGTTTTTTCTGGGGTATGGGTCAATTCAATGGTATGGTAACAGCTGAAGAAAGTGTTACGAAGTCATGGGCCAATGTAGAGAGTCAATATCAACGCAGGTCCGACCTTATTCCGAATTTGGTAGCCACTGTGAAAGGCTATGCCACTCATGAACAGAAAACTTTGACAGATGTGATATCTGCGCGTGCTAAAGCAACTCAAACTACAATAGATCCTACAAATATGACACCAGAGAGTATGGCTAAGTTTCAGGCTGCTCAATCTCAGGTTAGTTCTTCACTAGGCCGTTTGTTGGTTTCTGTGGAACAATATCCAAATTTGAAAGCCAACCAGAACTTTTTGGAACTTCAGGCACAACTTGAAGGTACAGAAAATCGTATATCTGTAGAACGTCAACGTTTTAATGAATCTGCACAAGGTTATAATGTTATGATTCGCAGATTTCCGAAAAATATCATAGCTGGTATGTTTGGTTTTGATAAGAAAGTCTATTTCGAAGCTGAAGAATCAGCAGCAAAAGCTCCGGAGGTTAAATTTTAAAAGTTAAATCATGTTTTCAGGAATCGTAGAAGAAGCATCGGAAGTTACAGGTTTACGTCAGGAGGGGGGAAACCTTCACCTGAGCCTGAAGTGTTCCTTTGCCAATGAACTTAAGATAGATCAGAGTGTTTCGCACAATGGAGTATGTCTGACAGTTGTGGAGATCAATCAGGAGATCTATACTGTTACAGCTATGCAGGAAACTCTTGACAAATCAAATCTGGCCTTATTGAAGGTTGGCGATAGGGTGAATTTGGAACGTAGCATGCCAATGAATGGACGTTTAGACGGTCATATTGTTCAGGGGCATGTTGATCAGACCGCTGTTTGCACGTATGTCGAAGAGACTGATGGAAGTTGGCGTTATCGGTTTGAATACATCTTTGACCTTGAGAAGGCCAAAATCGGATATGTTACAGTCGAAAAAGGATCAGTAACAGTGAATGGTGTCAGTTTGACCGTCTGCAATTCCAAGGACAATAGTTTCGAGGTCAGCATCATTCCTTACACCCACGAGTACACCAATTTCAAACAAATTGAAAAGGGTTCAGTGGTGAACCTGGAGTTTGACATCATCGGCAAATACCTGAGCAAAATGATGCATTTTGCAGGTAAATAATAGACTGATGGGTAGAATAATTGCAATTGATTATGGAAGGAAGCGGACCGGACTAGCCGTAACGGATAGCCTGAAACTGATAGCCGGTGGCTTGAGTACGGTCGCGACGCATGAGCTGTTGAAATATCTGGTAGACTATACCGGAAAAGAAGCAGTAGAACGTATCGTGATAGGATTGCCCAAACAGATGAATAATCAGCCATCTGAATCAATGAAATACATCGAACCCTTTGTACGCTTATTGCAAAAGACTTTGCCAGCCATTCCTTGGGAATATGTAGATGAACGTTTCACTTCGGTGCTCGCTCATCAAGCAATGATAGATGGTGGTCTAAAGAAAAAAGACAGACAGAATAAGGCACTGGTTGATGAAATCAGTGCTGTGATTATATTACAATCCTATTTAGAATCAAAACGTTAAGAGATGCAATTGCCAATTTTTTTATATGGACAACAAGTTTTAAGAAAAGCAACAGAAACTATTACACCGGATTATCCAGGTATAAATGATTTAATTGCGAACATGTATGAAACCATGGACAAAGCCGATGGTGTTGGCCTTGCTGCACCACAGGTGGGTTATTCCATTCGCTTGTTTGTTATCGATCTTACTCCCATGGGAGAAGACGAACCAATCTATATTGACTACAAGAAGACATTTATCAATCCCCAGATCCTGGATTTCTCTGATGAAACCTGCTCAATGGAAGAGGGATGCCTCAGTTTGCCGAATATCCATGAAAATGTTTTGCGTAGCTCAAAAATCCGTATCCGTTATCAGGATGAACAGTTTGTTCAGCATGAAGAAAATTTTGATAGTTTTATAGCACGTGTCATTCAGCATGAATACGACCACCTCGAAGGGAAGGTTTTCACAGACCGAATTACGCCTATTCGCAGACAATTGATTAAGTCAAAATTGACTACCATTTTAAAAGGCAAGTCAAATCCTTCCTATAAGACGAAATGATGATTGTGGCTTATTTTAAATACCTTTAAAAATATCATATTTAACTTAAAAAAGTTGATACTTATTTCAAACCCTGTATCTTTGAAGCAAGATTGATTCTGGAATCGTTGTAATCCTTTCTCAGCAAGGGGTGTATGCCGTTTTCAAATCAATTTCTTCAAAGGAAAAGGTTATAAAATGAAACGATCGATTGGTATCGCTCTTCTGAGCTTTTTATTTCTTACATCTGCAGTCGCCCAGATAAACACGGAAAGAATGATGGCCATTGGTCAAAATTCCTTGTATTTCGATGACTATGTCTTATCTATCCAGTATTTCAACCAGGTTATCAAGGTTAAACCCTATTTGGCAGAGCCCTATTTTTATCGTGCAGCTGCGAAGTTGTACCTGGATGACACTGCTGGTTCTGAGGAAGATTGTTCCAAAGCCCTTGAACGTAATCCCTTTATCTCGAGAGCTTATCTTTGTCGCAGTTATGCTCGCATGAGACAGGGTAAATATTTGGAAGCGGTGGCTGATTGTGACAAAGGGCTGGAGTTTGATGTAGATAACCAGACATTGATGCTTAATAAAGGTTTATCGTATACCTACGCAAAAAAATATCCGGAAGCACTCTCCAGTCTGAATGAGTTGATTGATCGCTTTCCCACTTTTGTAAATGGATATATGAGTCGTGGTCAATTACAAATCGAAAAAGGTGATACTTTACTGGCTGTCGACGATTTCAGTAGAGCCATCTCCATAAATCGTTTTTATGCACCGGCAAGAGCAGGACGCGGATGGATATACCTGGCCATGGGAAATTATGCCAATGCCTTGCCTGACCTGGATGAGGCTATCCGTTTGGAACCTGAGAATCCTGGGTACTATATGAACAGAGGTTTGACGCGGTATAACATGAATAACCTAAGAGGAACTCTTGATGATTTCGATCGTAGTATCAGTTTGGATCCCAATTCAAAACTCGCTTATTTCAACCGTGGAATTATCCGTTCACAAGTGGGTGATTTAAACCGCGCCATTGAAGATTTTGATAAAGTCATTTTTCTGGAACCAGAGAACAACAATGCAATCTATAACCGTGCTCTCTTAAGAGAGGATGTCGGTGAATATAAGGGTGCTATAGCAGACTTGACTACCATCATTGAAGCTTACCCCAAATTTACTCCAGCGTATTATCAGCGTTCTGATATACGCAAAAAAATAGGAGATGCCAAGGGTGCTGACAGAGATTATTTTACTGCCTGGAACATTGATGATAAACTAAAACAGGAACGTGCCAATAAGAAAAATGTAGCTTCCAATACAAAAACAACAGAAACTGACTCAACCGACACCAGTAAAAAAGATATGACCAAATATAATAAGGTCATTGTAGCTGAAACTACAAATAGCAATATTAATAAATATCAGAACCCCATGCGTGGGCGCGTCCAGGATAATAATATTGAGGTGGAGATGGAAGATTTATTTTTCATCACCTACTATGAAAAAGCTCGACCTGGCCCTGTGAGAAGGGTAATGGATTACACCAAATATCTGGATGAACTAAACGATATCGGCATTAAAGGATCTCTTAAAATGTTGATTACCAACCAAGAGCAATCCTTAACGACCGAAGAGGCTGAATATCATTTCCATTCAATAGACGATTATTCGAGTCTGATCGGACAGACACCCGATGTAGCTTCTTTGTTCTTAGCCCGAAGCATTGACTTTGCGCTGGTACAGGATTTGACAAGTGCAATAGATGATTTGAGCCGGGCTTTGCAGCTGAATGATAAAATGGTTTTGGCTTATTTTGAAAGGGCTAGCCTTCGCTTTAAAAAACTCAATGTGGAATACGACAACAGGGATCAGTTGGATATGTCTGCCACTCTTTCATCCAATGACTCCCAAAAAAAGGTTGTTAAAGATCTGAATAACACAAAAACTAGTAGTTACTCCATTGGAGAAAAGGCTTTTGGAATGGATTACGAGCTGGTGATGCGTGATTATGACAAAGTCTTGTCTCTGGATCCCAATTTTATTTATGCCTTTTACAACCGGGCCAATATTCGTTGTATACAACGTGATTACCGAAATGCTATTGTAGATTATACGAAAGCTTTGGAAATCAATTCGGAATTTGCGGATGCTTGGTTCAATAGGGGGCTGGCGCAGATTAATCTGGGTGATAGGGAGCATGGGTTGAGTGATCTTAGGATGGCGGGGCAGTTGGGGCTCTACAAAGCCTACAATATCATTAAACGCTTCGAAAATTGAAATAGGGAGTCGAGTACGGCGTTGCAGGTAAATAAAAAATCCTCACGTACGAAAAGTACGCTCCGGTGTTTTTATTTACCTGCGCCTTGTACTCGACTCCCTATTTCAATTTTAGTTGCATAATTACTATCTTGCGTATTGTTTGATTGAGGTTTTTACGCAAAACATGATAAAATGTTATATAAAATTCTACTATTATTTCTCTTAATTCCTGGATTCAACAACAAATCCTATTGTCAGAATATTGACATAAATATTCTCCGTGAAATTAATCTGAATCGGAACAGGTCACTGGATGGACCCTTTATAACCGTAACCAATTCATTGAAACTTGTAACAACCGCTGTACCGATAGGAATGGCTTGTGTTGGTCTGATTAGGAAAGATACGAACATGATTCGCAGTGTGCTTGTTATAGGAGCGTCATCGGTGATTCAAGGTCTTATAACTAAAAACCTAAAAAGGATTATAAATCGTCCAAGACCCTATGTTACCTATCCCGAGTTAGAGAACTTAGCCGGTGCAGGAGATGGATCCTTTCCTTCAGGCCATGCTTCTGGTGCCTTTGCATTTGCAACGGCATTGAGTCTGGAATATCCAGAATGGTACGTCATAGTCCCCTGTTATACCTGGGCTTCAACAGTAGCATATTCAAGGATGCATATGGGTGTTCATTATCCTTCAGATATATTGATGGGGGCAGCTGTTGGTGCTGGGAGTGCCTGGATTTCTCATTATTTGAACCAGAAATTATTCCGAAAAAATAAAATAGTATCTTGGTAGAAATTTTGTTCAACAGGTATAAATAAAAACAGAAGGCCCTCTATCAAGCGATAGAGGGCCTTTGTTGTTTGGGGAGAAGCCGCACCAATGAGATATGTGAAACTCCGTATGACAGGATTTGAGTGCCAGGTTTCCTTTGTAATCCGCTGCGCCAGAGGCGACTCTTTCGAGGTGCGGCCCGCCATTGTATAATCTGAGCGATGTCTCGGTTTTCTTGAATAATTTGATGAGTCTACCAATCAATGTTGACACGACTTCTCTAAGACAAATATAGTAAAATAATACTTGAATAGCAAGTTTTATAGACTTTATTTAATGAAAAAGCCCCGAATTTCTTCGGGGCTTCAAGTCTTATGATAAAGTGTTAATTAAGCGTTTTTGGCTTGTTGAACGATAGCCTTGAAAGCGGCTGGTTCGTTCATGGCCAAGTCGGCCAAAGTCTTACGGTTAATTTCGATGCCTGCTTTGTGAATAGCACCCATTAAGCGGCTATATGACATTCCTTCCAAACGAGCTCCAGCGTTGATACGTTGAATCCATAATGCACGGAATAAGCGTTTTTTAACTTTACGGTCGCGATAAGCATATTGTTGACCTTTTTCCCAAGTATTCTTGGCAACTGTCCAAACATTCTTTCTGGAACCGAAATAACCCTTGGTTAAGGCTAATACTTTTTTTCTTCTTGCTCTTGAGGCAACGTGATTGACTGATCTAGGCATTTTGTTTCTTTTTTTTGAATGTTAGCGTCATGCTTTTTAGATGAACTTTTTTTTGCTAAGACATTCGGTTAAAAAATGATTTGTAATTTTTTTGATTTTGGGATTATTTCATTCCCAACAACATCTTCACGTTGTTCAAATCGCTTTTGTCAACCATGCCCATGTGGGTAAGGTTACGTTTTTGCTTCGTCGTTTTCTTGGTCAGAATGTGACTTTTGAATGCGTGCTTACGCTTGATTTTACCTGTTCCGGTAAGGGTGAACCTCTTTTTGGAACCGGAATTAGTTTTCATCTTTGGCATCTTGCTCAGTTTTAATTGGTTTACTAATTGGTTTATTGCTAGCCGGAGCGACCGCTTTCTTCTTGGGAGCCAACATGATAATCATGCGTTTTCCTTCGAGAACTGGCATATTCTCCACTTTTCCAAAGTCTTCCAGGTCGTTGGCAAAACGAAGTAACAATACTTCACCTTGTTCCTTGAAAAGGATAGAACGACCTTTAAAGAATACATAGGCCTTAACTTTTGATCCTTCTTCCAAAAACGATTTTGCGTGTTTGAGTTTGAAGTTGTAATCGTGATCATCAGTCTGGGGTCCAAAACGGATTTCCTTTAAGGTAACCTTCGTCGCTTTGGCCTTTTGTTCCTTTTGATGTTTTTTCTGTTGATACAGAAATTTCTGATAGTCACAAATTTTACAGACGGGGGGAGCAGCATTAGGTGATATTTCTACCAAGTCCAGTTGTTTTTGCTCTGCAATAGACAATGCTTCTTGAATTGTGACTACGCCTTGTTCTACGTTATCACCAACCAAGCGGACTTCTTTAACACGGATTCGTTCATTGATCCGGTACTGCAATTTTATATCTTCGTTCTTCATTCAGACGTTTTAGATCCTCGTTTCGTTATTTAAATCGTTGACTATCAATTTATTTTTTCCAAGAATTGATCATTTTTTCCACTTCTTGAGTCAAAAGTCCGGCAAAGGTAGTAAATTTCATCGAACCTTTATCTCCTTCACCCTGTTTTCTTACAGAAACTTCTTGTTTTTCTGCTTCTTGCTCTCCAACAATCAACATGTAAGGAATTCTTTTCAATTCATTGTCACGAATCTTACGACCAATTTTCTCATTTCTGTCATCTAGAACTGTGCGAATATCACAATCGTTCAGGTATTCTACTACTGTATTAGCGTATTCGTTGAACTTTTCGCTGATAGGTAGAACGACCACCTGGTCGGGTGTAAGCCACAAAGGGAATTTACCAGCAGTATGTTCTATCAATACCGCAACGAAACGTTCCATGGAACCAAATGGTGCACGGTGAATCATAACTGGACGGTGCTTGAGGTTGTCGTTGCCGACATATTCCAGTTCAAAGCGTTCGGGTAGGTTGTAATCCACCTGGATGGTACCCAATTGCCAACGACGGCCGATGGCGTCTTTTACCATGAAGTCAAGCTTAGGACCGTAAAAAGCAGCTTCTCCTTCAACCGTGGTGGTTTTCAGACCTTTTTCCTGGCAAGCTTCGATAATGGCAGTCTGAGATTTTTCCCAGTTTTCATCGCTGCCAATGTATTTCGTTTTATTGTTGGGGTCGCGAAGAGAAATCTGAGCCTCGAAGTTTTCGAAATCCAGGGCTTTAAAGATGATGAAAATGATGTCCATCACTTTGAGAAATTCGTCTTTTACCTGATCCTGACGACAGAAGATGTGTGCATCGTCCTGTGTGAAACTACGGACACGGGTCAGGCCGTGAAGTTCACCACTTTGTTCGTAACGGTAAACGGTACCGAATTCTGCAAAACGCAAAGGAAGATCCTTGTAGGAACGGGGAACCACTTTGTAAATTTCGCAGTGGTGAGGACAGTTCATTGGTTTCAACAAGTATTCTTCGCCTTCTTCCGGTGTATGGATGGGCTGAAAAGAGTCTGCACCATATTTTGCATAGTGACCGGATGTTATGTATAATTCTTTACGGCCAATATGTGGGGTCATGACCTGTTGGTAACCGAATTTTTTCTGAATGCGTTTCAGGAAGTCTTCCAGACGCAGACGTAAAGCGGTTCCTCGGGGTAACCAAATGGGTAAGCCTTTGCCAACCATTTCACTAAACATGAAAAGTTCCAGTTCTTTACCGATTTTGCGGTGGTCACGTTTTTTGGCTTCTTCCAAAAGAACCAGGTATTCATCGAGCATCTTTTTCTTAGGAAAAGTAATGCCATAGATACGGGTTAATTGTTTGCGCTTTTCGTCACCACGCCAGTAAGCGCCTGCAACTGAAAGTAATTTAATGGCCTTGATGGGCTCTGTTGTCATTAAATGAGGACCGCGACACAAATCGGTGAAGCTTCCTTGATTGTATGTTGTTATTGTTCCGTCTTCCAGTTCGGAAATAAGTTCGGTTTTGTAAGTTTCACCGCGTTCTCCGAATAATGTCAGTGCTTCTTTTTTGGAGATGTCTTCACGTATAATGGCTTCTTTTCTGGAAACAAGTTCTGCCATTTTTGCCTCGATGTCTGGTAGATCTGATTCTTTAATTGTTGTTTCTCCTGGATCTACATCGTAATAAAAACCGTTTTCGATGGCTGGTCCAATACCAAACCGGATGCCTGGATACAATTCCTGCAGGGCTTCTGCCAAAAGGTGAGCGGATGAATGCCAGAAAGCATGTTTTGCTTGATCATCATCCCATTTGAGCAATTGGATGTTTCCATCGGAGGTGATCGGACGGTTCATTTCTATGGTCTCGCCGTTCAGAGAAGCGGCCAGGCAGTCTTGTGCCAGGCGTTGGCTAATGCCTTCAGCCACGTGAAATGCGGTGGTTCCTTTCGGATATTCCCGAACAGTGCCATCAGGAAAAGTAAGTTTTATCATATTGAAAATGGTTTACGATACAGTTGCTTCCATACCAGAAGCTTTATTAGTGTGCAAATTTACTGCATTAATTTGAGTTGAACAAGAGCTTTTTCGATGTTTTCGATGTTTTTGATGACTAGAGACCTCTTGCCATTTTGCTCACGCAACTTCGTGTTTTTCATATTATTCTGTGCATATCGGATGATTCCGTCGAAGGCTGTGGACTGATAGAATGTGGCTTGTTGGTTGCCGACAAAGTAGCAGTACATCTGTCCATTTTTAAGTGAAATCTTTTCCATACCAAGGTTTTTGGCTATCCGGCGAAGTCGCACGACTTCAATCAGTTCGGAAGAAACTTTTGGAATAGGGCCAAAGCGGTCTGTTAATCTTATTTCGAAAGCCTTGATGTCGGCTTCGGATTCCAGATTGTCCATTTCACGATACAAAGTCATACGCTCAGAAGATCCTGGTACATAAGATTCAGGAAAGAGGAGTTCCAGGTCTGACTCCACGGAGCAGTCAGAAACAAAAGTCTGGTGACCTTCGCTGTCGGCTGCATGTTCTTCTCCTGCATAGAGTTCGGAAAACTCCTCGTCCTTAAGTTCCTGGACGGCTTCGTTCAGAATTTTCTGGTAGGTTTCATAACCCAGATCAGCTATAAATCCACTTTGTTCAGCACCCAACATGTTTCCAGCACCACGAATGTCGAGGTCTTGCATGGATATATTAAAACCGCTTCCAAGCTCTGAAAAGTTTTCAATGGCTTGTAGACGTCTACGGGCTTCAGAGGTCAAAGTATTTAAAGGTGGTGCCAGTAAATAGCAGAACGCTTTCCGGTTGCTTCTTCCTACCCGGCCTCTAAGCTGATGCAGGTCGCTTAGACCAAACTGATGGGCATTGTTGATGATGATGGTGTTGGCGTTTGGAATATCTATGCCCGATTCAATAATGGTGGTGCAGATGAGTACATCATACGCATAATCCATGAAATCCATGATAATCTTTTCGAGCTTTTCGCCTTCCATCTGGCCGTGTGCTGTAACGCTGCGTACACCTGGAACAGCGCGATGAACCATAGCTTCAATATCCGGTAAGTTCTGTATCCTGTTGTTGATCAGGAATACCTGACCATTACGCCCCAGTTCATATTCGATGGTTTCCTTGAGCAGTTCTTCATTCAGCGAGTTGACCTCCGTTTGGATGGGGTAACGGTTGGGTGGGGGCGTAGAAATAATGCTCAGGTCACGCGCTCCCATCAGTGAAAACTGCAGTGTACGGGGAATAGGCGTAGCCGTCATGGTTAGAGTATCTACATTGACTTTCATCTGTCTGAGCTTCTCCTTAGTGCTAACTCCGAATTTTTGTTCCTCATCTATTATAAGTAAACCGAGATCTTTGAATTTGACGTTCTTTCCGATGAGCTTATGGGTACCAATGACGATATTTGTTTTACCCTCTTCCAGTTCCAGAAGCAAATCCTTCACATCGGCCGCTTTTCGGGTTCTGCTCAGGTAATCAACCTTACAGGGAAATTCTTCCAGTCTTTTCTTGAATGTTTTAAAATGTTGTAGAGCCAGGACGGTGGTTGGGACCAGAATTGCAACCTGCTTATTGTCCGTTACAGCCTTGAAAGCTGCGCGAATAGCAACTTCTGTCTTACCAAAACCGACATCCCCGCAAATAAGCCTGTCCATAGGGCGGGTGCTTTCCATATCCTTTTTAAAATCATTGGTAGCTTTGGTCTGGTCGGGGGTATCTTCGTAGGCAAAGGAAGCTTCCAATTCCTGTTGCAGGAAACTGTCCGGGCTGTAACAAAAACCTTGTTCATCTTTACGTTTTGAGTAAAGGGCTATCAGGTCCCGGGCAATATCCTTGACTTTCTTCTTCGTCTTTTCTTTAAGAGTAGCCCAGGAAGAACTGCCCAGTCTGTTGATGCGTGGTTCTTCCCCTTCTTTGCCACGGTATTTGGAAATGCGGTGCAAGTTGTGGATGCTGACAAAAATGGTATCGTTGTCCTTATAAACAATCTTGATGACTTCCTGCATCTTACCATTGACTTCCGTTCGAAAGAGGCCGGAAAAACGACCGACTCCATAATCGATGTGTACCACATAATCGCCGAACTGAAACTGTACCAGTTCTTTGAGGCTCAGCGCCAGTTTTCCGTTTCTGGCTTTCTCGGAACGCAGGTTGTATTTGTGGTAGCGTTCAAAAAGCTGGTGGTCGGTAAAGCAGGCTATTTTTAGCTCATGATCCATGAAGCCTTCATGAAGTGTCTTTTGAATAGGTATAAAGTTTATTTTTTCTTCACGGTCTTCAAAGATGGCCTGAAGGCGTTCTATTTGTTTGATGCTGTCGCTCAGTATAAAAATCTGATAACCTCTTTCGGTGTAGCGGTGAAAGGCCTGACTGACCAACTCGAAATTCTTGTTGAATACATCCTGAGGGGAGGTGGAGAAAGTCAGTGTAGAATGCTTGTGGCTGTGGGCTTTCCGACCGAATTCTATCCATTGGAAAGCTTTGGACTTCAGTGAGAATTCGATGTCATTCAGTAGCTTATCTTTAGGAATGTCCGTGGCATCTTCTGCCAATTGTTTCAGCTTAGCGCAGGTGTAGTTGAAATCGGAAAAGGCCAGAATGCTGTTTTCATGGAGGTATTCGGTAAAGGGCACGGCCATTTCATTTTCCTCACTGGTGAAAGGGATAATATGAATTTCAGTAACTTGTTCCTTTGATAATTGATTCTCAATATCAAATGTGCGGATACTTTCCACTTCGTCTCCGAAAAAGTCAATACGATAGGGGAGTTCGTGACTCCAGGAATAGACATCGATCAAACTTCCACGGACTGAAAATTGTCCAGGTTCATAGACATAGTCAACCCGATCAAAACCAAATGTAAGTAAGAGCTCAATGACAAAAGCGTTGTCTATATGTTCGCCGGTGTGCAGGTCAAGGGTCTTTTCATTGAGTTCTCCGACAGCCACCACTTTTTCCAACAAGGCATCCGGATAAGTTACGACTACGATTTTTCGCTGTTGGCGCAGGGCACTGAGCGCTTCTGTACGCAGAATGGTGTTTCCAGGGTCATTACGTCCATATTTGAGGGATCTTTTAAAACTGGCCGGGTAATAATATACGGTGTCAGTACCAAGCAACTGAACCATATCATGATAGAGGTAACCGGCCAACTCAGCGTCATCCTGAATCAGAATAAAGTCTCGTTCCGTTTCCTCAAACAAGTTAGCCAGACTGAGGCCTACTGTTGAACCTGTCAAACCATCCAGGAACAAGCTATCGCTCGTTTCTGACAATACCAATTTGCCCGCATTCAATTGCGGGTGCTTTTGATAGAGTTGTCGTAAATTGCCTATTTCCAAAACCCTAATTCGTAAAGATGTTTAAATCACTGCAAAAATATAAAATATCTGTGGGTTTTATTCGGGGTGAAAAAAAATAAACTCTTATATTTGTCTCAAATACAAATAAAAGCATAGTAACATGACATCTGATTCAGTCGTTATTATTCCTACTTACAATGAAAAAGAGAACGTCGAGTTAATTATCAGGGCGGTATTTGACTTACCAAAAGCCTTCGATATACTTATAGTAGATGACGGGTCGCCCGATGGCACTGCCGACATAGTAAGAATCCTGCAAAAAGAATTCCCGGATTCTCTGAATATGTTCGAACGTAAAGGTAAACTTGGTCTTGGAACAGCTTATATAGCAGGATTTCATTGGGCCATGGAGCATAAGTACGACTATATTTTTGAAATGGATGCCGATTTCTCACACAATCCCAAGGATTTGATGCATTTGTATCATGCTTGCGCCGAACAAGGTGGAGATGTGGCTATTGGTTCCAGATATGTCAACAATGTGGTTAATGTAGTGAACTGGCCTATCGGTCGCGTATTGATGTCCTATTTTGCTTCTGCATACGTACGGCTCATTACAGGTATGAAAATTTTTGATACCACTGCCGGTTTTAAATGTTACCGTCGGCAAGTGCTGGAAACAATTGAACTGGAAAATATTCAGTTTAAAGGTTATGCTTTTCAGATTGAAATGAAATTTACTGCCTGGAAATGTGGTTTTACGATCAAAGAAGTTCCGATTGTATTCTCAAACAGGGTGCTTGGTGTTTCCAAAATGAACGGTGGCATTTTCAATGAAGCTGTTTTTGGTATTATTAAGATGACGTATAGAAGCTGGTTTAAAAAATATCCTCAAAAATAATAATAAGGTGATACCATTACTTATTCACAACGCTTTAATCATCAACGAAGGACGTTCGTTTTTAGGTTCCGTAATGGTTGAAAAAGACCGGATTGTCCATGTCTTTGAAGGTGATGTACCCGAAAATATTCTCACGAACTGCCAGATTACAGATGCTTCAGGTAAATGGCTGATTCCAGGTGCCATAGATGATCATGTTCATTTCCGCGATCCTGGATTGACCCATAAGGCTGATTTGACCACGGAATCCAAAGCTGCATTGGCTGGTGGTGTAACGTCTTTTATGGATATGCCAAACACCATACCTCAAACAACAAGCATCAGAGCCTGGGTGGAAAAGATGGAACTGGCAGCAGAAAAATCCTTTGCCAATTATGCCTTCTATTTGGGCGCGACAAACGATAATCTTTTAGAACTTCAAAAGGCGGACTTTACTAAAGTGTGTGGTGTAAAAGTTTTTATGGGCTCATCTACAGGGAATATGCTTGTTGGTGTTAAAGAATCACTTGAGGGTATTTTTAAGACTATCCCTTCCATAGTTGCAATTCATGCTGAGTCCGAAAGCATTATACAAGCCAATAAGACTAAATATTCTGAAGAAACAGGTGGCGACCTTCCCCTGTTTTTTCATCCTTTGATTCGCAGTGAAGAAGCTTGTTATGCCTCCTCATCGATGGCTGTAGAAATGGCCACCAAATTTGGAACCAGACTTCATATTTTACATGTCAGTACTGCCAAAGAACTGACTCTGCTGGAGGATAAACCCCTAGCCTTAAAAAAAATTACGGCCGAAGCCTGTGTTTCACATCTTTGGTTTGACGATCAAGATTACGAACGTTATGGAAATGCCATCAAATGCAATCCTGCCATAAAGACCAGAAAAGATAAGGAAGCTCTTCGTCTGGCTATTTCAGGTAATCTTCTGGATGTCATAGCAACTGATCATGCTCCCCATCTTTGGGCTGAAAAACAGGGTAATTGTCTGATTGCAGCTTCTGGTTCTCCGTCCATTCAATTTTCACTCCCTTTGATGATGGAACTTGTTTATCAAAACATTCTAACAAAGGAGAAAGTGGTTGAAAAAATGTGTCATGCTCCTGCTCAGCTTTATCGTGTTAAGAATCGTGGTTTTATCAGGGAAGGGTATTTTGCAGATATTGTTTTGATTGATCCATCCGATTCGTGGACTCTTAATGGTCAACAAATCATTTCCAAATGTGGCTGGTCTCCCTGGGATGGCCAACATTTCCACTGCAGTGTGCGTCAAACGTATTTGAATGGTAAACTTGTTTACGAAAAAAATAATCCGCATATTCGTAAAGGCTCACTGGCATTGAGCTTCGAGTAGTATTTGGCTGTAAGTCAAGTATAATCGATATTAAGTATTATGTAAAATAGCTTGCTTTAAAGTAAATAAACTTTACTTTTGTGAACCGTTTTGAACTGATATAAATAATGGCGTTTTTTAAATGTTCATATATATTAATGTTCAATCAGAACATGAAAAAGAAAGATGGGCTTAAAGACCGATGATATTATTCAACCTATCCTGAAAGACATACAATTCAGCGATATTTTTGAGATAGAAGAGATTCAGCACTTGCAGGATTTATTCTCGAATGCTACAGGTGTGGCTTCAATCATTACTCATATTGATGGAACTCCCATCACCAAACCCAGTAATTTTTGCAGACTTTGTAATGAAATTATCCGTAATTCTGAAAAAGGAAGATTAAATTGTTATTATTCTGATTCCATGCTAGGCAGGCATAGTTTATCCGGGCCCACTGTCAGGACCTGTCTGAGCGGTGATTTATGGGATGCAGGTGTTAGTATTACTGTAGGTGGTCAGCATATTGCCAACTGGATGATCGGACAGGTAAAGAATGAAAAGTCCAATATTCAGCATATGTTGAAGTATGCAGATGAGATTGGTGTTGATAAGGATTTGTATAGTGAGGCTTTGAAAGAAATTCCGGAAATGACCTATGAACGCTTCACCAGCGTAGCCAACATGTTGTTTCAATTTGTGAATCAAGTGTCAGAAAAAACCTACGCCAATCTACTTCTTAAAAAGCAAAATAAGGAATGGGATGAAGTCACAACGCAGCTTCGTGAAAGTGAGGAGAAATATCGGATGTTGGTCGAAAACAGCCATGATGTCATTTTCTCCATTGATGTGAAAGGTTATTTCACTTATGTTTCACCACTGGGAGCGAGTTTTTTGGGTTATGAAATGGAGGAGGTGATTGGTCAGCCATTTAAAAAATTTGTTCATCCGGATGATTTTTCATCGTTTTTAAAATCACTTAGAAATCTAAGAGAAAATACGGATCACAATCAGGCATTTGAATATAGGGTTCTCCATAAAAACGGAAATAGTCATTGGCACAATGCCCATGTTTTGCTGATTCTTGACGAAAATGGCGCTATTAAGAGCTATTATGGCTTGGCTATGGATAATACTGCCCAAAGAAAGGCAGAGCTAGAAGTCATATTGAAGAACAAAGAGCTGGAAAAGGCCAATAATGTAAAAGATAAATTCTTTTCTATTATAGCACATGATCTAAGAAGTCCTTTCGGAAGCCTTCTGGGTTTGTCAAGAATGTTGTCTGAAGATTTGTCTGAATTTAATATGGACCAGATTCAACATATATCTGAAAACATTTATGAAACAGCTGACAATCTTTACCGACTGCTTGAAAATATGCTTCAATGGTCCAAAATTCAACAGGATTTAGTGACCTTTAATTTGGAACCTGTTGTTTTGGCTCATGTTGCGAATGAAAGTTACAACCTTTACAGCGATGTCATTAAAAATAAAGGAATAAAAGCAGATATAGATATACCTTCCAATTTACTGGTATATGCTGATGTAAATATTTTGCAGACTGTCTTCAGAAATCTGATTTCAAACGCTACGAAATTTACTCCAAGAGGTGGCAGAATAGATATAACAGCTACAAAGACAGAAAATAATTTTGTGGAAGTGATAGTCAAGGACACTGGTATTGGGATGACTCCTGAGTTGATGGAAAATATTTTCCGTCCTGATGTTTCAACCGGCAGAAGAGGTACCGATAATGAACCAAGTACAGGGCTAGGACTACTTTTGTGCAAGGAATTTATTGAAAAACAAGGTGGTCAGTTATTTGTAGAGAGTGTTAACGAAAAAGGTTCTGCTTTCCATTTTACTGTACCTGGCTTGGCATCCATATAGCAATTTAAAAATCTTTAAAAAGAAAATAAAACCCCTGCAATTGTAGGGGTTTTATTTTGTAAAGGATATAAACCATTTATTATTTCTTGATAAATCGGTATACTTTGACTGAATGTGGCAATAATTCTATATAGACTGAATTGGTTTTTAATTTCAGGTCCTGATGTTCCCACAAATCTCTGACGTTGTATTTTGAAAGAGAGCCCGAGAGCAGTTCAAAATCCACAAGTACCGTTTTTTTCTCATCACTTTTATTCAATAGGCAAATGGCTTTTTCATCTTTGGCCAGTTCTTTGGTCCAGATTTGATATTCACCATTGTCTCTGTAACAAACGGCTTGTTTGCCCAGTGGATCTTGATCCAATGCAATGATTTCCTTGTTGAGAAGGATGTTTTTTGTTTCAGCAGTCATGGTTTGAAGATCATTTCCAGCCATCAATGGGGCTGCGAGCATACACCAAAGTGAAAAATGGGTCTTGTATTCTTCCGTCGTCATACCTCCATTACCAACTTCCAGCATATCCGGGTCATTCCAATGTCCAGGTCCAGCGAATCTGGCTAAATCTCTTTGTTGTTGAAAAATGTCTATCATACTGTTCCAGGAGTCGCTGATGTCTCCAGTAGTACGCCATAAGTTCCCAATTTCTGCAGCCCATTCCCAGGGACGATTTGCACCCCATTCACAAAGGCTGAAAACAATAGGTCTGCCGGCTGCATGAAGTGCATCACGCATGATTGAGTAAGAGGATTTTGCATTTTGTGTGCTGGAGTTGCACCAGTCATATTTAAGGAAATCAACTCCCCATTTGGCATAGGTGCGTGCATCCTGAAATTCGTAACCGCGTCCACCCGGACGTCCCTGACATGTCCGCGTGCCGGCACAGGAATAAATACCGAATTTAAGGCCTTTTGAGTGTACATAGTCTACCAAAGCTTTCATTCCATGGGGAAAACGATCCTTGTCTACCACAATTTCACCGTTTTCGTCGCGTGCCACTTGCCAGCAGTCATCAATCACGATGTATTCGTAACCAACATCCTTCATTCCTGAACTGACCATTGCGTCTGCCATACCAGAAATGAGGCTTTCGCTGACATCACATGCATATTTGTTCCAACTGTTCCAACCCATAGGGGGTGTTTGTGCCAGATTTTCAAACTTTTGTGCTGAAGCACTTAAAAAGAAAAGGGAGAGTGTAAAAAGTAAAAGTGTTCTTTTCATGGTGTGATCATTTTAAGTTACTTTTTGTTTTGGGTCTATCGTATTATAAAATAAGTAGCATAGTAATCATTCTCGTCGACGTCATCCAAAATCATCGTACGGGTGTCCACAAAAGTGTAATTTCGCTCAACGCCTTTATTGGTGACAATCTTAATATTTGGATATGTCAGTTTGTAAGAGTAAACGCCATAATTGGCTACTATAGATCCATTCTGGGTTGTATAACATTCAACTTCACTGGAGGAAATAAAATCATAAACTTCATCACATACACCTCCGTTTTCTTGCTCATAGTTGATATCCTGGGTGTACCAGCAAGTGCCTACCAGTCTGTCATCATTTTCTACAGAACATCCGAATAACAAACAAGTAAACAGAACCAATGAAATTACTTTTTTCATACTTTCTTAATTTTTAGGTTTCAGCTTTATTATTTACAAAAATAGGAACTTTTTGTGTAATAAAGAATATCAACTATTTTATTAATTAAAAATTAAGTTGTGAATGACCTTAAAAAATCAAACCTCTTTGGCATCACTTCTTTTCTCCTGGTTTTTTTACTGATGTTTAAAAGTAATATCTTTGTACAAAATATACATTAGAAATGGGCATAGGTTTTGTGGCGATTTTTGCATTTTTGCTTAATATTCCCTTTGGAAGATGGCGTGCTAATTATAAAAAATTCTCCCTTGTCTGGTGGTTGCTGATTCATGCTTCGGTACCTTTTATCATAGCTATGCGGATATGGCTGGGAACTCCCCGGGCATTTATTCCACTTTTTATTGCATTGGCAGTGCTTGGACAATACGTTGGCAAAAAGAGCTATTTGTGTTCTACTGGAAAAGATTCAGTGGAATAGCAAAAGAGGCTAACCTTTCCCTAAACTGATCACCTGCCAGGTTTTCTTCTTCCAAAATTTTGATTTTTTTACATCCTTCTACATTCGGAAAATTTTGTCACCTACTGGCGCTAGAGCACTATGCTTGCTAGCGTCGTTGCCATTCTCATAACTGATATTCAGTCCAATGACATGTGAATATTGTAATTATTTTTCAAAATTGTGTAATAGTAGCTAAGGCAATAGAACCTACTTTTACAATCATGTTAACTACAATATTTTGAAGCTTATATGTATCGTTAAGTTTGAAGATATAATTTATAATTAATCATTTAATAAAAAACAAAATGAAAACAAAAAATTTTTTAGTACTGTTGCTGGTTTTGATGATGAGTGCACCTGGTGCCTTTTGCGCAAATGCAAAATCTGAAACGGAAAGCGCTACTGCAGCTAAAGTAGAAAATAAAATGACTGCAGAAGAATTGATTTCCATGAATAAACGTGTAGAAGAAATACGTGATATGGACAAATCTGAGATGTCATCAAAAGAAAAAAAAGAATTGAAAAACGAGTTGAAGGAAACAAAAAAGAATATTAGCAGAGACGGCGGTTATGTATATATTGGTACCGGTACGCTTATTCTGATTATTTTGTTGATCATTTTGCTTTAATCAATTTTTTTGAATTTGGCATAATTGGAATTTATACTGTTTAAGCCATTTTATTTTTAGTAGCTATGAACAGATTTATCGTACAATTACGAAAACAAATAGTAGGGCAGTTGTTAATCTTCTGCCCTATATTTATTTGGCCACTTCAAGAGACTAAAGCAGAGGACTATTTTCAGCAAGAAGTCAATTATGAGATTCAAGTGACACTAAATGATTTGTGTCATGAATTGAATGCGTTCGAGACCATTGAATACATCAACAACTCTCCTGATACCCTTGACTTTATATATTTTCATTTATGGCCTAACGCTTATTCTGGAAATGAAACGGAATTGGCAAAACGCCAAATTGCGTTGAAAGGTAAAGGTCGGTTATTCAATGATCCGGAGTTGAAAGGTTATATTGATTCTTTGGATTTTAAGATAAACAACCAGCCAATTAAGTGGGACTTGATGTCCGGGCAACCCGATATCTGCAAGATTGTTCTGAATAGTGCCCTTCAACCTGGTGATACAGTCCGGATAACAACACCTTTTCATGTGAAAATACCCAAAGGAGTAACCTCCAGATTGGGTCATATCGGTGATTCTTATCAAATATCTCAATGGTACCCCAAACCAGCTGTTTATGATATTTCAGGATGGCATCAAATACCCTATCTGGATCAAGGCGAATTTTATTCAGAGTTTGGACGTTTTGATGTCAGTATTACTTTGCCCGAGAATTATATACTAGGTGCAACTGGTAATCTTCAGAATAAACAAGAAATGATGTGGCTTGATTCATTGGCTGCAGATACGACCTGGAAAGCGGCCATAGATTCGGCGGGATTCAAATTTCCACCTTCATCCGCAAAATGGAAGACGTTGAGATTTACCGAAAATCAGATACATGATTTTGCATGGTTTGCAGATAAACGTTTTCACGTCATGAAAGGTAAAGTGACACTTCCTCATTCAGGCAAAGAAATAACGACTTGGGTGATGTGCACCAACAAACAGGCAAAACTCTGGAAAGATGCCATACCATATATGAATACGGCAATCCGTTGTTTCTCAGAATGGATGAGTGACTATCCTTATAATAGTGTTACAGCCGTTCAAAGCACCTTGAATGCAGGGATTGGAATGGAATACCCCGGTATTACGGTAATTGGGTGGGTGGAAGATGCGTACGCTCTTGACAGAGTCATCGCCCATGAGATAGGCCACAATTGGTTTTACAGTGCCCTTGGATCGAACGAGAGAAGGTATCCTTTTATGGATGAAAGTATGACTAGTGCACTTGAGGTACGATATATGGACAAATGCTATCCAGACATGAAACTGGAAGATGTCTATTTCTCAAATAAAAAGCTGGCAAAATTTATTTCTCAAGGTATGCCTGTCCAGCGAATGCAGGAACTTCAATGGCTTGTTCCTGCCCGAAATAACGAGGAACAACCCTTGAATCTGACTTCATCAGAATTTAGCAATTCAAATTATGGCTCAATGATCTATGATAAAGGAGCCATTGGTTTCAATTATCTGAGGGCTTATCTGGGAGATTCCCTTTTTGATTCGACCATTCATGAATACTATAGCAAATGGAAATTTAAACATCCTCAACCGGATGATCTTCAGCATGTTTTTGAATCCCATACAGGGAAAGATTTAAGCTGGTTTTTCAAAGATTTTATTGGATCAACCAAACGGTTGGATTATAAAATGGTCCACCTCGAGCAACAAAAATTGCTTGTGAAAAACAATGGAGAATTGGTCTCACCAATGATGCTTTCCGGTTTAAAGGGCGATTCCATTTGTTTTGAGATGTGGGTAGAAGGTTTTGATGGAGAGCAGTGGATTGATATTCCAGAGGGCGATTATACTGAAATCAAGATAGACCCCAAGCATGTAATGCCTGAATTGTACAGGCTCAATAACAATCTACATAAATCCGGTCTGTTTCCAAAGGCAGATCCAATCCGGACTCAATTTCTGATGTCGATAGAGGATCCGGACAAGCGCACGTTGATGTATATTCCTGCTCTAAACTGGTCCAGAGAAAGCGGAGTGATGGCGGGAGCAATTATTCATAACGGATATATGGTACCAAAACCTCTGGAATTTGTTTTTATGCCTTTTTATTCCTTTAAAAATCCTGGTTTAAATGGGTCTGGAAATATTTCGTACAACATGACTCCATACAATCAACGAATCAGGAAGGCGACAATCAGCCTGGAGGGCGTACAATATGGTGCGCCGGGAGATCAGAATTATCACAAAATAAAAGCAGGTCTGGAAGTAAATTTCCGAACGAAAAGTATGATTAATCCAGTTATGCATCAGGTTTTTGGGTACTATATTGCTGCATCAGACCTTACTCAGATTAAACTGTTGGAGCAGGCAAAAATGAATTCTTATTTGCAACTTGGATACCAAATGGAACGAACTGGTGCCGTAAATCCTTTTAAATTTTTGACAGCGCTTGAATCTGGTAAAGGATATCAGAAAGTATCTGCAACGTACAATTATAGATATAGCTATTTTGGAAGAAACAATGGCCTGGACATGCGATTATTTGCAGGAGGGATGTTGAAAAACAAGTCAGACGATCCGTTTTATGGTCTTGCTGCAAGCGGTAGAAGTGGTCGTGAACAATACCTGTATCAAGGAACCTATCCAGATCGTTTTGCCAATATGTCAAGCACTTTCTGGTCCAGACAAATGACCCTTTCAGAAGGTGGGCTGGTATCACCAGTCAATGATCGTCTGGGATATAGCCGATGGCTGGTCTCCTTATCACTTACCAGCGACCTGCCTGGAAAAATTGGAGGGATTGAGGTCAAACCCTTTGTAAACGTGTTATTGAATGATCACGGTTTTGAAAAGAACTCAAACCCGGCATTTTTCTTTGAAGCAGGTCTAAAAACCGGAATTTGGAATCTTTTTGAAATCAGCGTCCCAATCGTGGTTTCAGGAAATATTAAATCAATCACAGGTCCGTTCAAAGACCGGATCCGATTTATTTTCAATCTGGATTCATTCAATAAGATGAAGTTTAATCTGGCTGAGATGTTTTAGGGGGTTCTATTGAAGCCAAAACGTCATCCAGTCCTTCCAGGGCCATTGCCAGTCCTTCTTTAAAACCCATCTGTATTGTCGTTTCCAGTTGTTCCAAATCGTCGTAGGATATGTTAAATTGTACCATAGTTTCTTTTCCTAGGTCGGTAAAACTCACTTTCCAATTTGACTGTGGCAAATCTTTATTTACCAAACCATTCGCATCTGCAAAAGCGTCAAGCCCGGTGAAACTCTTTTGAAAATCAATTTCAAAGTAGTCAACCAAAGCCCAATGTTCTTCTCCATCAGGGCCTAACATAGCATAATGCCAATGTCCACCTTCCCGGAAGTCTATCGTTTTTGTTTTTGCTTTCCAGGGTTTAGGTGCCCACCATTGATCAAGCATTTCTCTTTTTGTAAAAGCGTCCCAAACGAATGAACGTTCGGCGGCAAATACTCGTTTAACTGTGATTGATTTTTCTTCTTTATTTACAGAAAAATCGTATGACAAATTGGTGCTCATAATTAATAGAATTTAAAATGTTTTTTGAGAAACAATTTTAATGCTTACTTTGTTTTGAGTTATTTATAATTAGGGATAAATTTCATACTTTTGCAAAATAACTCTGAAAAATGAAAAAGCTCCTATCATACCCATTATCGTTTCTCGTCTATTTTTTCTTTTTGTTTTTCATCTGTTTGTTTCATCCAATTCAATGGATTAGTCTAAAATTCTTTGGCTATCAAGCACACAAGAAAACGGTGGATATTTTGGGTTTTTTTCTGTTAAAACTTTTGTATTTTATTTTTTCTACTGCTAAAGTCGAAAACCTGGATCTTATTCCTGAGGGCAAACCCTTGATTTTTGTGTCGAACCATCAGAGTATTTACGATATCATGGGGTTTATCTGGTTTTTTCGTAAGTTTCACGCCAAATTTGTAAGTAAGATTGAACTGGGCAAAGGTATTCCAAGCATTTCCTTCAATTTGAAATATGGGGGGTCGGTGTTGATAGATCGAAAAAATCCCAAACAAGCATTGCCTGTTTTAAAACAAATGGGTGAATATATTGAGTCAAATGGTCGTTCGACAATTATTTTTCCAGAAGGTACCCGCTCAAATAATGGAATACCTAAAGCATTTGCCCCCAATGGCGTGAAGATTTTATGTAAATATGCGCCAAGTGCTTATGTTGTACCTGTTTCGATCAACAATTCCTGGAAATTGTTTCGATATGGTCCTTTTCCGATGGGATTGGGCAATCACTTGGTGTTTACAGTTCATGAGCCAATGAAGGTCAGTGATTATGACTTTAATACGCTGTTTGAAAAAACGGAACAAGCTGTGGTTTCGGGGATTAAGTTCTAAAATATGTTATTTACACCCGACTTTTTTGGAAATGTTTGGATGAAAGTTTTTCATTTTTTAATCTTTCCATCCTCGAAAAAAAACACCGGCCTTAAAAGACTACTTTTACAATCAACTCCCTGTATCATCTGGTCTTTAGCCAGGAAGCAGGCTTTTAATTTGTCGTTGTCATAAAATTCAGTGGCCGTTTTGCCTCCACCTTTACATTCTATATTGTTTATTGTCACGTCTTTCGAAAACCAGATGCATTTAATCTGATTGTGATTATGGTCATTAAAAAACACAACGGAATTCGAAGGGATTACAAAATCAGGACGTTTCATATCTACAGCCGTTTCAAACTGTTTAATTTGTCCATCCTCAAAAAAATAGATCCATGAAATGCATTTGAAGTCGTTTAGTGTAGCCGAATCACTGAGTTTGCATTTAATAATCCCACCACCCGCGTAATATTCAGCTGTATTTTCGAAAAAAGAAATCTGACTTGAATACTTTGACAATGAAGTAGTTTTGACTGAAGTGCATCCGGAAAGAATGAGGAGAACGACACAGATAAAAAAGATACTTTTTTTCATGAGTTAAATTTTAACAGGTTAGAAAATATTTTTCATAATCTGGAAAGTACATAGAGAATGCAATGTACGCATTTTATAAAAATACACACACTTTTTTTTCAATCCGTAAATTTAAGTTTTGTACTATTTTAGTACCTTTGTGACGTGTATTTAAAACATTTATAGCATAAATAGTAATAGATAGTTACTTTTGCGGCAAAAAAAAGGAATATGAAAGAAGCTAAAGATTGTCAGAACATCCATGAAGTGAGGGAAATAATTGATGGAATCGACTATCAGATACTTGAATCTTTCGGCAAACGTCTGAAATGCGTGGAAGCGATCGTAAAATTTAAAACCGATACCGACAGCATCGTAGCAAAGGATCGGCAATTGGAAGTTTTTCAAAAAAGAAGAGAGTGGGCTAAAGAATTTGGCCTCGACCCCGATCTCATCACAGAAATTTATGAAAAACTGATAAGCTGGAACATCAAAAAAGAACTGGAAATATTCAAAACCAACGAAAATAGTTTATAAAAGTATAAATTTCAGACCATGTATAAAAAAGATATTAAAGTTGTTGATTGCACCGTGCGTGATGGCGGGCTGATGAATAAATGGCAGTTTGACGATGCCTTTGTTAGAGGGGTTTACGATGCTTGTGTAGAAGCAGGTGTCGATTATATGGAAATCGGATACATCAGCAGTGAAAAGGCCTTTAGCCGGGACGAAGTAGGCCCATGGAAATTTTGCTCTGAAAAGGATTTGCGACGAGTGGTTGGTGACAACAATACCAAACTTAAATTATCTGCTTTGGTTGATATAGGCCGTATAGACATGGACGATATACCAATGGCTGCAGATAGCGTCATCGATATGATGCGCGTAGCCTGTTACGTGCACCAAATGGACAAAGCTATCGAATTGGCTCATCATTGCATGGACAAAGGGTATGAAACCACCATCAACTTGATGGCCGTTTCAAAAGTAAACGAACACGACCTGGATGAGGCTCTTTCTGATCTGAGCAAATCGCGTGTGCCTATTGTTTATTTGGTGGATAGTTTTGGCAGCATGTACTGCGAATCCATCGATCACCTTTTGAAAAAATATCAGGCCGCTTTACCCGGTAAAGAAATCGGTATCCATGCGCACAACAACATGCAATTGGCCATGTCAAATACCATCACATCCCTGATGGGTGGTGCCACTTATTTGGATGCAACCTTACTTGGAATGGGGCGTGGTGCCGGAAATTGTCCCATCGAAATATTGATTGCTTTCCTGAAAAACCCTAAATACCGTTTGTTGCCCTTGCTGAAAGCCATTCAGGAGCAAGTACTCCCATGGAATCGGAAAATTGACTGGGGCTACCATGTTCCTTACCTGATAACCGGTGCTTTGAACGAACACCCACGTAGTGCTATGGCGTGGATGGATTCGGAGCGGAAAGATGATTTCGTTTCGTTTATGAAAGAATTGCATGATTACGAGTTGCTGGAATAGAAGTAGGAGATAAGGGGAGGGGCTTTCTTTTAAAAAATCATAAAAAACAGGGTTTAAAGCCCCTCTAAATAGAGATTCAAATTACTTCAGATTTCCCAAATTGAAATAACTTGCCGGAATAGATGTATCCAGTTTAATTTCCTGAATGGTCATTTTTGTACCCGGGCCCTCTTTGAGCACATCTTTGTATACAAATGTCATAGGATACCAACGGGCTTCCACCTGTTGGACGTTCGATAAGGTAATCCTTTTCAGCAACTTGCCGCTTTTGGCAAATAATTCTTCTTTCAGGGGCACATAGCGTTCTGAATCTATCCATAATTTACGGGTAAAATAATTCACATCCGTAATGATAGCTGTAAGCAACACCACCCAGCATTTACGGCCATCCACTGTTTCGGTGCCTGTCACGTCAGCTTTGTATTGCTGCAACAACGGTTTATCATTCATCATGTCTTCGTACGACATATCACTTCCCATCACCGATTGACGCAACATGTGTCCTGAAATCTGGATAGTACGGTCGGTGGTCGGTGAATAAATCCACAACTGGTTTTCGAGTTTCAACATCTTGGTGCCTTTTTCACGTGCAGGTGCCAGGTATTCGGTGTAGGCTTTATGATCGCCTTCGCCATAGGTTTTTAGCACCATGGTACGTTTGGTACGCTCCGTTCCAACTTCCATACTAGCTGTTAATACGCGGGTTTTTGCAGACATATTATTGTCCACTTTATCGAGAATGGTTTTACCTGTGGGGTTTTGAGCAAATAAAAAGCCAGAAACCAGCAACATTAAAACAACCCCTAGCCCCTGAAGGGGAGCTGAATTCGTTCGTATTTTTAAAGCATTCATATATCTATTATTTTTAAAAGTTTTATTTTGATTTATCCCTCCAATTCCTTAAAAAGATTGGCCGTTTGACGTTTATAAACTCCGATTCCTGCCAGGGATGCACCTATGACAGTGGACAAAATGCCTGGAACAAAACCGATATAATAAGTGGTCAGGCTTATATGGGCACGCATAACGGAAGGCATCATAATGCTGGAGCCTTTCATCATATCGCCATAATTAATGCCATAAACCGAGAAGTACCACGAAATAAGCAGTCCGATACCGGCCCCGATAAATGATCCGATTACTCCAATCAGAAGAGATTCGCCGACAATAGTCCGGTAGACCTCATTCTTGCTTTCACCAATTGCCAGCCTTAAACCGAATTCACCATAGCGACGTAACCCGCCGATTAACCCGGCATTCCATAACACGAGAGACATGGCAAGCACAAATATCATTATGATAATACTCTGGATGTTTTCAGAATATGACACATAAAACGCCATATCATTCATTCCCGATAATGGAAGCATTACAGGAGCAAACTTATCCTTACTTGCTTTAAACCGCGCATTAAATGAACTTACAGCTTCTTTTGCCATTTTGTCATCGTACCTTTCACCGGTAAAAAAGCCCAGTATTTCGCCTGCCGCATTTTCCATATTCAATGCCGATCGTACATCTGCGATGTCGGCAATCATCATTCCACGATCGAGTACACTAATACCAAAATGCAATGTTCCCGAAACAGTGAAATTATACATAGCCATGTCGCCATACATACCACTTGAAATCAAGGTTACTTTATCACCCAGTTTCAGGTTCATTTTATGGAATAGGTCGTCGCTCAATAGCATTTCATCAGGCTTGGATGGAAAATTACCACTTACCAGCGCTGGCCTGAGATTAATCCTGTCAATTTCTTCGTCCGATTTCAGCAATTGAATCCCCATACCAGCCACATTACCCTGTGAACGTGTATGTCCCGAGCTGTCGGGAGCATCAAGCAATCCCCCGAACTGAATCCTTTCGGCCCATGTCATATCAGGGAATTGTTTTTGCAGACTCTTCTTCAATGTATCAACGCCAATCAACGCCAAATCGTTTGGTAATTGAGACATATTATCAGAATAGGGACGGGTCATAACTTTTACATGACCAGTTGTGAAATTAGCCGTCGTTTCGATACTGTCTCCAATTACACCACTCAATAACGACTGCAAAAACACAGTCATCATCACTCCTAAAGCCACCACAATAATGGGCAACAAGCTTCGGCTTTTATCTCGCACCAGCCCTTTAAACAAAAATTTTATCATAATGCTTTCCCCCTTATGGCATCTGTTGGTTTCATGCGGGCAATTTTACGTGCCGGCAAATAACTTACCAATGCAGTTATAACGATAATTAACGAGATGGTTCCAATAATCAGTTTCGGAGTAAAAAAGGGAAACATCCGGACCGCCATGGGTACTCCAAAACTGCTTGTATCAACAGGCAAGTGTAGGCCATACACCCCAAAGGCAATAAATAAAGGCAACCCCCAGATGGTTCCGACGATAATTGCCAGAACGGCGTTCATAGTCCCTTCGAGTGTAAAAAGACCAACCACCTGCCTTTGGGTCATACCCAACGCAACAAGCGTTCCTATTTCATGCTGGCGTCGGAAAATGGAAAGTGTTTGCGTATCGAATATGGCGATCAATGCCAATAAGAAAAATATGGCATAGAAAATAGTATATCCGTTTGATTTGGCTTTAATCATAGCAGCTGTCTCCTTGGTCAGTTCTGTTTGATCTTTGAACGGCCAGGCGGCTAAATTTTGAGTCGGCACTTGTTCTGATTTTATTATAATGGTAGAGGCATTCGGTTGCAAGGTCATTTTCTGCAATTGATCCAGCGGCAACCATATTTGTCCCAAATCAACTGTCGGAACCGAGGTTGAAAAAATTCCCGCCACCCGAATATCGATGGCTTCGAACGTACCATTCACATCACGCCATCGAAGTGTCACCATATCGTTTACTTTCAGGTTGGCCTGTTTTGCCATGTGAGCTCCCATGATAACAGGAATATCAGTCCCTTTGCTTTTTAAAAGTGCGGTAGGTAGAGCTAACAAATGTTGATCAGGACGGATTCCTTTTAGCAAAACACTCTGCATCCGGCCACCAGGATAAATAGTTCCCTTTGAAATAAACACCGGTTCTATTTGATGAGCATTATAGTCACTTTTTAATGTTGCAGGCAATACAGCTGCACTTGAATCAATAGAGAACGGATCATAAGGATCGTAGTTTTTACTCCAATATTGTCCTCCGGCAATTTCCCAACTGATGGTATCTTTCAGGGCCTGGCGGTTCCAGCCTTCAAGTAATCCTTGCATAAAAATAATCAACACGAATGTAAACGACAGCACAAACACGTTGAGCCATGTTTTCAATCCGTTTCCAATTAAGCTTCGAAAAGCCATTTTTTGCATTATCATAATAATTGATTATTTAGTAATTTGCTGAACTGTTGAGTTCACAGGTTTTTCAACTATTTCATCCGATATGACTTTACCGTCGGCCAACATTATTTTCCGTCGTAAATATCCTATCACCTTTTCGTCATGTGTGGCGAAAATGAAAGTGGTTTTAAGTTCCTTATTCAGTTTCTCCATGGTTTGCAATATGTTGTGCGAATTCGCTGCATCCAGGTTCGCTGTCGGTTCGTCTGCCAGGACAAGCTTCGGGCGTTTCACCATAGCACGGGCAATTGCCACGCGCTGGCATTCACCTCCCGAAAGTTGTGACGGTCGTGAGTTGACTTTATCAGTCAATCCAACCCATTCCAGCGTTTCCATAACCCTTTGTTTTCGTGCATCTGAACTCATATTAAGCAGTAACAAAGGAAATTCCACATTTTCATATACTGTATATACAGGCAACAGATTATAATTCTGAAAAATAAAACCAAGCTCTTCTTTTCGGAGTTGTGCCGCATCTTTGGGTGTCAGTTTTCCAACCGATTTACCCAATACGATTACTTCTCCTTCCGATGGCAAATCCAACGTTCCGATAATGTTCAGCAACGTGGTTTTACCCGATCCGCTCGGACCTACTAATCCGGCAAATTCACCTTCGGTAAACTTCAGATCCAGGCCTTTCAGGGCAGTGAAGAAACCGTTTCCAATGTGAAACTTCTTTACCAGGTTTTTTACTTCAACAATTGTTTCCATATAAATAATTTGATATGTTATAGTATTCGTGTAATTCGTATTTAACTAGAAATTATAATTCACCATCAATTGCAACCCTTTCCCGGTAAACAGGTTTTTCCCTTGCGACTGCGAAATGGACAATGGAGTTTCAGGGTTCCAGTAACCGATCGCATACAAAGTCCAGTTATCGTATGTCCTGGTCCAGTTTACGTAATTGTATACTAAATCATTCCCCGGAATATAAAAAACCATAGCCGACGCATTATCCAGAATACTTACCGGATAAGTAAACAAACTGCCAATCACATTTACAGCAGTGCCATTTACCAAAAACTGGTCACCGGCATGATACCTGAAGTACTCAAGCGTCATTCCTAATCCGTTTCCTACTCCAAACGTATAATCGGCTCCCAAATTCCACGAATCCTGGACAATATTAAGGTTGTATGCATTAGCATCCAGTTTTGTCACACTCGATTCAAACCATAGGCCGATTCCCAGATCCCACTTTCCATCCAATCCAATGCGTTTTTCACTTAACAACGTATTTTCAGGAGCGCTAAGGATCATATTATGCACATCGACATCCCTGAAATTGGTACTGAATGCCAGTTGACCCGGTCCGGCAGGTATTTGAACGCGACCACCAATTTCGGGTTGCCATTGTGCACTTCCGAATGTTTCGTATCCTTTCGGGTTTTTATTTCCAATCAATGTCCACAACCATATATTGGCATTATTCGAAAAAAAGTAACGTCCCAATGCACCGTATACCCCATCAGTCAATTGCAGCGGATCACGAACATCCACTCCATCAAACCACATTAAGGGCCTGAATAACTTGGCGGAACCAAAATTAATTTTTTGCAACCCAAGCCTCATTTCCCATTTATTGGTTGAATAACGCACCCAATCCCTGTATAGTTTGAACTGGCCCATCACACTATTGTATTTTAATCCGGTAAAGTTTGCCGAGCCATTAATATTCAATGAAGCTTCGAAATCTATTTTTGAATTCTTTGTCAAATTGAAGTTTCCCAATAAAGTCGGGACAAAACGTCCTGCAAATTGTATCCCGAATGGATTTTCGAATTGCCCGACTCCCCACGCCGTTGCTTGTCCATTGAAAGTAATTTTTGTTGAATCTTCCTGCGCTATTAAACACCTTGCACTTAACAACAGAACAATAGCTATTTTTATTCTCAACTTCATACGTTTGAACTATTTTTTACCGGCATAATTCCATAAAGTGCATATTCTGATACTTGTCTCGTCATTGATTCAGCATCCGGAAACATTGCGATTAACTCAGGCATACTACACAATTCTCCAAGCTTTTGAATGATCCACATAACGAAATCCAGTTTTAGATTTGGATTCATTTCTCCTTTTTCCTGTGCCAATTTGAAAAATTCCCGCGAGAAATCTACTGACTCTTTCATAAATTTTTGAAAATAATCTTTTACTTCTCCTACTTCTGGACTATATAAATCAGCTATAAATTCCAACGAAATGGTTTCGCTAAATTTGAGCTTTTTATCCAGCATTATTTCCATTTTTTCACCAAAGGGAATAGTAGATTCGAAAACTTTCATGTTTTCCAATTTCATATTTTCAATGGTTTCATTCAGAATAAACAAAACCAATGCATTCTTATTTTCATAAATTGTATAAAACGTTTTCCGACTGACGTTTGCCTTTTTGCAAATTTCCTCAATCGTTACTTTTTTAAATCCATGCTTCCAGAAAAGGTCTTTGGCTGTATTTTCCAGTTGTTGTTTTTTAGTAGGTTTCATTTTTTTGGCTAGGTTACATTTTCGAGTCAAAGTTACAATATTCATTTACATAACAATATATTGTTACCCTTTATTTCTACTTGTTTGAACTATTTTTTATAGATCAAACAGGTGTTTCTATACACAATCAATCCCGGAAACAATGAACGGATTATAAGGAGGTACGCCCAAATCATTAATACTAGCAGGAGTTTTAAGGTGAAGGGTAATTGTACTATTTTCCTCAGGCTGGTTGCGTGGAATACCACTTCCAAAATACAAAATTATCACTACCAACTTTCCATAATCTTTAAAATTAAGAAATCCCCTGTTTCCAGGGGATTTCTTAATTTTAAGCTTCATAATTTTTAAATGGATCGTTGTTTAGATGCTCGGGTGCCTGTAAATTTTGACCCCATCCAGGTCCAGTAGGAGGAGATGTAGATTCTAAGACCAGGGAAATTTCATTGTCTAGTTGAATCCGTTCTATTTGCGGAGTACTGTATGTGCGTTTTTGGCTCATTTCGTTTTTTGTGTTAATATGGAGTGTGTATTAGTTGATAAGTATCTTTTTAGTCGTATTGTTGCCCCCTACAGTTACGGTTACCAGATAAACTCCTGGTACAAAGTTCCTGTTGAGTACGGTGTTGGTGCCGGTTGTTGGCACGCCGATCAACTTCTGCCCCATAGCGTTATACACCGTTACAGTTCCAGGCAGGGCATTGTTACTATTGATCGTAATGTGACCGTTTTGTTGGAATACAGTTAGTGTTTCGGCTTTGTTATTATCAAAAGCAGTAATAATGCCAGCTGTTTTGAACAGCACCGTGAAACGGGTATCAGTAGTCGTAATTGGAGAGCTAAAGCTATAGTCCGTACCAATTGTAAGCTCTTTTTCCGTATCCAGTAAGTTGTCCTTTAAGATGATTTTGGTACCTTCTTCAAAGTTACTTATTTCTGTAGCTTTGATCGTAAAAGTATTGGCAGCTCCGGTAGTAAAACCTAAAGTCAATTCCGGATTAACGTTTACGCTGCTTAAACCATTAATAACCACTTGCTCGCTACCTGCCAATGTATATATTTCTGGAATGGTAGCTATGTTATTGGACATTTTTGGTGAATCGTACGCATCATATCCATCGGCGGCATTGGTATTGAACAAGATGATAGCTTCATCACTATTTATACCGTTGGACACCTGCAGGCGCAATACTTGTTGTGTAGTCGCGGCGGGAACTTTCAACCGATTGGCAGGAGCTTTCAACCGATTGGTGGGAATCGTTTGATCATTGTGTGAGCGCATGCTGTTGTCAAATCCTACTGTACCGGTTGTGCCTGTATTTACACGTACCCAAACAGCTTGCATGGGTGCAATAAACTCGGTAACATCAATCGAACTGTTGTTATTGTTGTGAGTCCCCAAATGAGAAATTGCTCCAAAAGTATCGAATACCGGATTGCCACTCGCATTTTTGGTACGATACCAAATACTTTGTTCCAGGTTTGTTTTGGTTGCCATTACCCAGTTGGTATAGGATGGGTATGGATTCCCTACCAGGTGGAAACCCCGATATGGTCCGGCTGTAGCTGTCAAAGTTGCATCTGAAATAGATCCGGCGTTTAATTTTCCTCCGGTGAAGGTTACAGGCCCAGTAGAAGTAACTGCAGCCACATATCCTTTCAGAGGCGAAAGTGCAGTTACAGGATCGTCCCAGTTACCGGCTACTTCATTGAAACTATATACATTGGGAGCAATAGCATCAAAAATACTTCTCTGTGCTGATTCCACCGGACTTGACATATACCAGTTACGGCCTGAGGTAAGGTATTGTTGCACGCTGTAAGTACCTGTACCACTCAAGGTGGCGGGAGTAAGAATAGTAGCTGTACCTGTTGCATCCGACAATAAATTCAAAGCTCCGTTATTGGTAAGGGTTGTACTTACCGTTAGTTGCTTACCTGCATTTACAGTTAAGGAAAAACCAGTACCAATAGTTAAATCGGAAACACTCGCGTTGACATCAAGCGATATATTATGGGAAAGAACAACAGATTGTCCGGTAGTTGGAACCACATTTCCCGACCAGGTATCACTTGCACTCCAGTTGCCAGCCGATGAGGAAGTAATAGTAAGCGCTTTTTTAATTATTGTTGCAGAAAAAGCCTCGTTCCAGCCTGCATTTGCTTTATAGGCCGTTACCGCTGCATCGCTGGGAACATAAACATCCTTAATGGCGGTTATTAGACCAAAACAACTGTATCCCAAGGTGGGCGGTGTGCTACTTAAGCAAGTAAGGGTAGTTAGACCTGAGCACTCTTCAAATGTCATATCTCCTATCGAAGTAACAGAGCTTGGAATAGTGATAGAAGTTAAGCCGTAGCAATTCATAAATGCAGAACTTCCTATCGAAATTACAGTACTTGGAATGGTGATGGAGGTTAAACCAGTACACGAGCTAAATGCATTACCAGCTATTCCTGTTGTACCTGCATTTAGTGTAATGGATGTACTGGCAGGCATGGAGCCTTTGTATTTGTATACTATTGTTCCGGCATAGACCACCCCATCGAGCTGATTAGTATACCATGCAGTAGCGTCAAATGCAGAACCTCCTATCGAAGTAACGGAATTTGGAATGGTAATGGAGGTTAAGAGGCTGCAACCGTAAAATGCATTACTTCCTATCGAAGTAACAGCGCTTGGAATGGTAACGGAAGTTAAGCCGGAGCAATTCATAAATGCATTACTTCCAATCAAAGTTACAGAACTTGGAATGGTAATGGAGGTTAAACCAGTACACAGGTAAAATACACCATCTCCTATCGA
>Ga0209430_1000269_pt1 | contig 59036 bp, 32 predicted proteins | sample BarGraIncub1133A_FD_184504 | JGI IMG/M metagenome (GOLD analysis project Ga0209430, IMG submission 184504) | Arctic peat soil microbial communities from Barrow, Alaska - Barrow Graham LP Incubations 11-33A (SPAdes) (version 2) | ecosystem: Environmental > Terrestrial > Soil > Wetlands > Peat... | reverse complement strand
TACAGACCAATGATAATGCCAGGCACAACCTTCGATAAATGCCCCACCCCATTTGTCGGGCTCAAAATCAGGTAACCAGCTTCCATCTTTTTGACGTCCGCGCATAAATCCGGTGGATGGATCGTAGACATTCTTATAATTGAAAATAGTTTTTCCAAAAAATGCTTCATCCTCAGGAAAACCGCTTTGCTTTGCCAATTGCATGGCACAAAAATCATCGTAGGCATATTCCAGTGTTTTAGCAGTTGCTTCACCATAATTTGGAGAAGCCACATAACCCAAAGTCTGATAATCCTTTACAGCATCACGACCAATGGAAGGTCCCCTCGGACCTTTAAGAGTGGCATCGTGACGCATGGCGTCCAACGCATGTCGGGGATCAAACGTACGAATACCTTTTACCCAAGCATCTGCCAAAAGAGAAAAAGCATGATTTCCAATCATTCCGCCACTGTGGCCAGGAAAAGACCAGGAAGGTAACCATCCGCTCTGATCGTAGGCGTCCAACAATGTTTGCATGTAACGACCATGCATTTTAGGAAATAAAATAATATTCAAAGGAAACTGAGCACGGAAAGTATCCCAGAAACCATCGTCGGTATACATATAACCCTCATGCACTTTATAGTCGTATGGACTGTAATAAATGGGTTTATTTTGTGCGTCGTATTCAAAAAACTGACGTGGAAAAAGCATGGATCGGAAAAAACAAGAATAAAAAGTAGCCGTTTCCTCAGCTGTTCCACCCTCCACTTCTACTTTACCAAGTTGTTCATTCCAGGCCATTTCTGCCTTTTTCTTCGCTTCCTCAAGGCTCTTTATGTTGGCCAATTCATGTTTAAAATTGGTCTCAGCCTGTTCTATGCTGATAAAAGAAGAAATGACTTTGGCATTAACCACGGCACCTTTCTCAAAACCAATGTATGCACCGACATAATCGCCGGAGTCTTCTAAATTGTCGGACGACAAATCTCCTGAATTATTTTTCCAGGTACCTTTTGTCACAAAGGGTTTATCAAAAACGATGACAAAATAATTGGCAAAATCTTTGTTTACGGAGTTGTTGGCATTTTTACAATACCCTTCAATTTTTCGTTCCTCCGGATATATTTTAACATAGCTTCCACCACTGTTGGCATCTAAAACTACGTATGAATTTTCATTTTCAGGAAAGGTAAAACGCATAAAGACGCCTCTTTCGGTTGGCGACATTTCCGCGGTCAATTTGTTGTCAAATTGTACCTTATAATAATGTGGTTTTGCCAGTTCATTTTTATGGCTAAAAGTCAGCGCACGTTTGTGCTGATTGACTTCCAGTTTCCCGGAAACCGGCATAAGAGAAAATGCAGCATAGTCGTTGGTCCAGGGACTGCATTGGTGAGTCTGTCTGAATCCGCGAATGGATGTTGCGGAATATTGGTATATCCAGCCATTTCGGTTTTCACCTGTTTGGGGTGTCCAAAAATTCATACCCCAAGGCATTGCAAGAGTCGGATAGGTATTTCCCCTACTTAACTCGAAAGTGGAATTGGTACCTTGAAGTGTGTTAACATAATTTACCCACCCCGTAGCGCTGAAAACATTCAGCGCCAGGGTGAGTAGAATCAATGTAAAAAAACTTTTTATTGTTCTTGAAAAAATCATTTATCGTTTTATTTTGTCTGTGCATTTTTCATTTTAACTTCCAGCATTTTCATAAAATAACCACCCACTACTGAACGGGCTTTGAAACCAACTTGTTTACCATCTGTCGTTTCGTGCCAGTCGCTTAATGGAACACGGGAAGGGGTTGTATTTACATAATTAAAGACAGGGTCAATAATTTTCAAAAAATCTTTCTGTGAATCGGCCAAACATGCAGTCCATACAATCCAGTCGGATTTTGTATAAGTCTTGCGGCTATCCAATGGCAAACCAAATGGATTTTGTTTCGTCAGGTAAAAGGCTATTTCTTTCTTACCTACTTCCTGAGGGAAAATACCCATATCAAAAACTTTGTCCCAAACCATGTTGTATTTCTGACTCCAGGTACCTGCTTTGTCAAATGTCAAACGGTAATGATCGCCGTCGTTAGCCATTTCCATCCATTTGGCAGCCATTTCTTTAGCTGCAGAAATGTACTTTTTGGCAACATCGTCCTTGCCCAACATGGCAGCCATTTTTCCATAACCGGCAATAGCCATGATCGCTTTGATAGATAAGTTGGTATTGTGTGCCAAGTGACCTGCAAAATCGTCGGTACAAAGTTGGTTTTGAGGATCCAAACCGTCTTTCAACAAATAGTCAACCCATATGGACATTACATCCCAATGTTTTTTTGCATAATCAGCATTGCCTTCTACATAAGAAATGGCTGTAGCAAGCAACAACATGTTTCCACCTTCTTCGATAGGCATGTCTTCGCCGTAGTTTTGTCCGTTGGCAATTGGATACGTACCAAGGTCATGTGCAGGGAAAGGCTTTGTCCAACGGCCACTTTCACTGTAATTGAAAATAGGATTCAACATACCTTTCATTAAGTCAGGATTGTAAACTAAAAATAATGGAGCAGAAGGATAGGTAACATCTACTGTATTGATGCAACCGTTACTGTTATTTTCTTTGGAAAGGAATAGCAAATTTCCTTTTTTATCCTGAACAAGTTTGTGAGCTGCAATAGCTTGACGATAGGCCAATGCACAAAGTTCTGCATATTTCTTGCCACCTGCATTTTCAGCATCCTTCATCATTTGAACGTTAAATGCTGCACAACGTGTCATCAAAGATTCGTACGATTTATCGGCTTTTTCAAAAGCCTGGAAAATATCGACCGTGCCATCGTGTTTCCAATAAGCCATCAGATCTTCGTTGAAATAACGGATGGAATAGATGTCATCGTATCCAATCATCAAATGTCCTTTTACAGGTTCTGTGGAAATAGCTCCCAGATTGTTGCTGTAAGCCAAAACCGTCATTTTATCATACATGTTGGTCGACAACGTTTTAGGATCTGCACTGACACTCAATTTTCCTTTCGTGATAAAAGAACTTTTCATGTCGTAGTATTCTCCCAGTGCCAAATCTTCCTGACCGGACAGTTTTCCGCCCAAATACAAATAACCCCAGTCAATACGCATATCATCACCTGATTGACCAAGTATGGGTTGTTTGATGGTACCTGTTGTCAAATAGGTAAAACCATTTTTAGCAATTTTTTCAGATTTAACGGGTTGTGAATCTTTATAAACTGCCAATTGAGGCGTTGTTTCAAAATAAATCTGAACATCGTGTTTTTTCTTGTCTAAAGAAACCACCTGATAACTGATGTAATTGATAGGTGTACTTACTAAATCCAGATCCTCCATCAATAAAGGAGCAGTAAAGGTCAAATCGAGTTGTACTGAACCGCAATTGAAGGTATAATTGGTTTGAGTGGCCGAAACGGTCACTGATTTTTGAACGGCCTTATTGGATAAAGAAGAACCCATTTCATTTTTTTTCATCAGACCAAAATCAACAAATGCACCACCTTGGCGGTTGTGGCAATGTGCAGCAATTACATTTTTCCCGATTTTGAGTGTTTTCTTTATTTTTGCACTTAATTCCTCTTGAATATTGTCAGCCCAGTTGTATCCTGTATCGACAACTTTCACACCGTTGATATAAAGTTCAAAAATATCATCGTGTGAATATTCTAGAAAAATAGTTTGATTGCGAAAATCTTCTTTCAAATCAAAAGATCTTCTAATCCAGATATCATCGCTATTCCATTGTGTGGCAGATTCTTTTCGATCTTTATTTCCAAAAGAGCCTTGTCCTTTTTTCCAGGATTCGTCATTGAAATTAGTAGCAGTCCAATCAGCGGCCGGTTTTGTTTCTGTAAATGAAGCATTCCACTTCGTCATGGAACCTGTAGGTAAAATCGGAGTTAGAGAAAGCTCATTCACTCCCATAAAACGATAGGTTAATCCATCAACTCGAATGGCACCAATTAGTGGATGTGTTTTACCTGTCCAATGCATAGTGCTGCTTTCATTCAGTTTATCCGATGGAGACCAAATACTAAAATACGGATCAGAAGTGATTAACGGTACTGCCGGTGCACGAAGTTTCAAGTCCTGAACAGGAGCTTTAGGTTTGCTGGCTGCATTGGCCAACATTGCCATCGATAACATCAACAGCATCATAGGTTTTCTCATAATAAACTAATTAAATTTTAATTTAGATATATTTTTAATAGGTACTAATTTTAAAAGACATAGCATTCCAATGAATAATCTTGGCTAATAAAAAAACTAGTACAAACCAGAGGGTTTAATTAATGGAACAGAGTCTGGTACCGGTTCTCCAAATGAAGGCGAACCATCAGGGTTCCACGAAATTTTCTGTAGACGGGGTGAACGGGAATCCAAAGCTCCAACAGGTTCATTCTCTACTTTTCTGGCATGATAAAGTAAATAATATTCTTTACCATCAGGAGAAGGGATAAAACTGCAATTACCTGTAGCATAAATTTTATCTTTCGGTGATTGTTTAAAAATTGGGCGAAGTGATTTTTTCCAGGACTTAGGGTTCAGCAAATTACTGTTAGCGTCTGCTGAAAGACGACCTACAGCATAGAATGGTGTCCAGTTACCACTGGCAGAATAGTATATATATATTTTATCGCGGTTTTTACTCCAAAAAAATTGAGGAGCTTCGTTTACGTAAATGGTATGAGATGTTTTACTTCCGTCCGGATTGATCCATTGTCTTTCCCATTCCATTTCAGGTTTAGAAAGCAGTACTCTGTCAGAAGCAAGAGTCCACGGATTTTTCATTTTTGCTATATAGATGCATTGGTTTTCTTCGCTGACACGCCGTGATTGCCAACCGGACCAAGTCATATATAAGCTGCCATTGTGAATAATTACGTTGGGATGTATAGCCCAATTATTACCTTTATCTGTACTGATGCGTCCTTTCAAAATAAAATGTCCTTCAAAAGGATCCTTCGAAGAATTTTCAAGTACATATATTTGATGATTGTCCATATTGCCGTCATCGGCTACATAATACACATACCATTTCCCATTAATGAAATGAATTTCGGGTCCCCATAAATGTTGAGCATTTTTTGGGTCTTTTGGAATCCAGATCGTTTTTTTGGGTGCATGAAATAAATCTGTAATGTCTTTTGTTTTCCATAAAACCAGGATATCGCCCATTCCATGCATATAATAGTAATAACCATCGTGGAACATAGCCCATGGTTCAGCACCGACAGGTAATATAGGGTTGGTATATGTTTTTTCTTGCTGTATTTCATTTTTCTTTGAGCCATAGCAACCACAAAGAATAAATACCAGAGATAAGCATGCAAGAGTCCAATTTTTCATAATAGGGATGATAAATATTCATTGTTGTCCGGTAAACCCGGTAATTTAAATTTTTTTCCTTATAACAGGGGTTTTCAGCCCTGTTATTTATGATTTTTCAAAAGCAAGCCCCTCCCAATGTGGAAAGAACAAATTCTGTTTATTCAATTCTTTTTCTTTTATACGTGCCTTTTGCTCTTCAATCAGCTCCTGCCATGCTTTTTCTGGATTTTCAAAGAAACGATAGGCATTGATGTAGCTCATCAAGTGTTGTCTGATTACCGAAACCATGTTTAAGAAAGTCCATTCCCGATGAATTTGGCTTTTCAGAATCATAAGAAGCAAGTTGGCCAGCATGACAAACCAGATCTGTATGATGATGGCGTTTTCATTGTCTCCCAGAAAATATTTCAGGGGTAAATTCTGTTTTAGCTGCTTAAACAGCAATTCTATTTGCCATCTTTTTTTATAAATCTGGGCTATTTCCTCTGCCGGAAGTCCCATGTTGTTGGTGATAAATTCAAACAAGCGAACATTGATGGAATCCTAGTAAGCAATGCATCTGGAAACGTGATTTTCTGCCTTATCCTTGCCATAGGAAAGTACAATATGTTCATCCTTGAGGACATCTGAATCTGCATCATCAGGGATATTGAACTCATGGCGCGCCTCGTAAAGGGCGTTATCCTTTAATCGGGTCACGTACCAAATCTTTTTCTGTGTGAAAACCTCGTACTGTGCGTAATCCACATATCCTTTGTCAAAGCACAAGATTGACTCCCCGGGCAAATCAACCTCCTTAAGCAGAAGATGGTCGGGTTTGGCTGATTCCGCATAACGGATGAAGCACGGTTGGTTAACTTCTGAACGGATGATCGTATGGGCTTTGATGCCACCTTTCTTTCTTCCATTATCCGGATTGCGTCCAACGCCTTTCAGGATGTTCTTGAATAGCGTTATGGTGGTCGAATCAATGATATAAAGCCCTTCATATCCGTTTTGCTCAAGCAGCTGTCCGCTAAACTTTCGGAGAAACGCTTGTATATATCGTAATACGCTTGGGCAAAGATCTCATGAGTTCGGGGGGCATTGGCCTCGGATAGAGTGCTGCGCCTCACAATGTAGTCCAGACCCAGGTGCTGGAGTCGATGCGCATTGGAAAGCAGGCCTAAAAAATGGAGTTGTAGCCCTCGAAGGCTGCAAACAACATAACAACAACATATTTATAGCTCGTGAATCGCTTCACGTACTTGTCAGCGCCCAACGCCTTGGAGGCTTTTGATATTTTTGACTTATCAAGATAATTTAATAGCTGTGAGAAGATCGGCTGTCCGCTAAAATTTGTACTTTTACCTATGATGGTTTTTCTTTCTTTGGTTTTGCAACCGTAAAGGTCAACCTTCAGGGTAAATTTCCGAAAGGGGTTCCCCTTCCTTTTAGCTTCGTTATAATTTTAACCGGACACTAGTGATTTTTAATTAAAAAAAAGGTTTTGAATCCTTTCACTGCTTATATGGCTACCTTGGTTTAGTTCGACTGGAATTATTTTTTGCATGTCTATTTTGTTTAACAGTTATCTAAATTTAGGCGGACATTCTACTTGATATCCTTTAACCTTTTTTAAAGGTATAATAATCAACAAAAACTAAAAAGGACCCGTTTTTCGACCGACAGATTGTGCTTCCACTTATTTTTTTATGATTTTAGAGATGGTTTCGTTCACTTTGATCAGGTAAACTCCAGGAGCATACCGGCTCATATCCAACACAATGCTGTAGCCGTCAGACTGAGTTTGAATCAGTATCGTTCCTTGAATGGAGATAACCTGTATCCTGTCACCATCCGTTAAATTGGAAACGGTCAGCATATCAATGACAGGTGTCGGGGTGAATTTTAATCTTTTTGCTGCTACATCTGCCACGGAGTTACCAATGAATGGTCCGCCCAAGTAAAGGTTATCCATGTAAGTCAGGCGGTTAGAAATCCAAGAGGATACATATGTCATTTCATCATTAATGTCACCAATAGACCAGCGCTTGCTTTCGCGTACAGCTGCTCCGCTCTTATTGAAAAGATTACAGTAATTTTGAAACCGGTCGGTCAGACTGGAGTATGTAAAGTATGTGCCCCGTAACTCTTCGTAGCGGTTTTTCAAATTAGAAGTAAGAAAGCCCTTATAATCAAGCTCTCTTAAACGACGGAACAACATATTGTTAATAATCCATTGCCAAAAATCAAAGTTGGCATCGAGAAAAGAACCGTCCCAGTTGCGCCCCCAGGTACCATCACAATCCCAAGGCGTTATACTTAATTTGGAGGATATCGTTTGATCGTAAACTGACAAATAAGTGTTCTTACCAGTGTTGTCTGCATTCATTAATAATTCTATAAACAGGTAGTAATCCAGAAACACTGGCAAATCATAGGCAGCCTCTACCTTTGTCTTGAACAGGTCATCTCCCGTCCCCCTCCATGAGGTCTTTACCGCATCATACAATGGTTTCCATTCGATAGGTTCTCCATCCCCAAAATCGGGATATTTATTTTCAAACTCAGCCCATTTATCGGAGTTATTGTTATAATTAAGTACTGGTGTATTTATATTATTAATACCCAACATTGTTTCGTCAGACCAGAGCACTGATTTGTATAATCCTCCGCGTTGTGTCACCACTGTCGAATCGGAATTATAAATTAGTTTTTTCAGTTTCAACTGCTTTCGGTCAATCTTCTCGGTCATACAATAGAGACCATCGTACGAGTTGTTCAGGAATACTTCTACAAAACCACCGCGCGTCCCATTTATCATATCCGGTTCGGAAGTTGCATAGTAGGGAGGTGTAGAAAAATCATTCCATAAATCTGTAGAAACACGGTTACGCATTCGTGCCAAATCAATATACATAGCATCCAGAATCCAGTTGTTATCGCTACGAAGGCCTAAAAAAGATCGGTCTATAGAAGTGACTCCATCCCGATCCACTAATTTCACAGCATATGGTTTTTTAGGCATACCACTGGCAGTGGCTCCCCTGATTTTAATTTTTGATAAGAGCAGTTCAGTCTTTTGGGCTTTATCTGGCTCTGTGATAAATAATTTTGCCAGATTATATACGAACCCTATGTTTGAATCCGAATATATCTGAACCAAAGGAAGACAGCTAAATTTCAACGTTCCGGAGGCCAATACTGTTGATCCGTTCCGTATCTCCAGATTGAAGTACTCGGAGGCAGTAACATTTCTGAACGTATAATCGGAACCACTAGTAACCTCCGTGTCACAAATGTATAATTTATACGCTGAATTTTTGGGAGTAAACCCCACTTTCATCATTGCAGACAATCCCATACCAGATTCAGGTATTGTAAGGTAGAATTCCATCTTTGAGGTATCTATCACCGGTATTTTTTTATCAAAAGTCAGTGAGTCTGCATAGTCAGAAAAAGCCCCCAACGTTTGTCCTCCTGAGGGTAAATGAATCGAAACTTTTTTGTCATCAACTACCGGATCACCGTCTGAATCATAAAAAATAAAGCATTCATTGCTTGCGCCAGCTCCGCTGTACACCCCTACCGGGTATAGCGTTTCATAAGCCGTGATTCTTCTGCCCCATATTTTCATCGTGTTACTAACGGAACGGATAACATAATAACTTAACCCGTTTGTTTCCTTCAGTTCCAGCGTAAAGGAGGTCGAATGGTCAGTTTGCAAGGTGTCCACCAGTATTAGCGCTGTACGGTCTGAAGTAGCAGTAGCATTATATTGGATATATTTGAGCGTGTGTGCGTTTTGAAAAGTATATTCACTATTTCCCTGATTTGTAATAATCCAGTAATCTGACTCAGTGGCCGATTCCTCATTTCTTTCTGGGTAAAAAACCAAAGGATAAGAACTCGTTCCTGGACTAACGGTTCCGGTTCCGGTGTATTCGTCGTATAGTGTGCCTATTAGGTATTTATTTGGGGTCAGTATGGGATTTGCTAAAGAAAAATAACAAATTGAGAAAATTAGTAGAAGTGTTAAAACAGCTTTTTTCATAAATAAGAGTGTATTAAAAGCAATGAATTGTTCAGGTTGATAAGAGTGAGGATGCATTTCCATCTCGTTCACTACAGATCTAGGTAGTCCAATCCTAGATCCGAAATATATTTTTTACACCTTGTTCTTTTTGTTCCATTCTTTGGATGTGACCCACAAGTCCTCACGCTTAACGATCTCTTCTGCAAAAACTTTCTGAAAGGCGACAACTATTTCCACTTTTATTTCCATATACTGAGGTTCAATCGATCTTACGATAACCAATGATAAATGCCTGCTTCACAGCAACATCTATAAGCTCTGCTGTGAAGTTCTCGGATCCAAAAGTGCCAAAGTATTTTTATTGATATTTAATTAAATATCTTACCCGCCAATTTCCAGAAAGACAGTAACATTATTTCATGATGACTTTATTAACTGAAGCTCACCATCCAATTGGACAACCGCTCCTTTTTTGAATGCTAATTCAATTATTTTTGAGCCATATTGCACTTTACAGTTTTCACCATTAATACTCCTAATAGTTACTTTCAACAATTGATGATTTTGCCAATCCATATCTAATTCAAATCCACCACGGGCACGTATTCCATTTATCTTTCCTGTTGCCCATGCTGTAGGTAAAGCTGGTAATAGATTTATAATGTAAAGATCTTTCCCAGGAAGTTTCGGGTTTTCATACATCTCGTGACTTTGAAGAAGAAGTTCGTTAACTCCAGCAACAAAGCCGAAGTTCCCATCAATCTGAAAGGGTGGATGAGCATCAAATAAATTTGGATATGTACCCCCGCTACCAGCGTAATTAATAACAGTCTCATTCACAAGTTGCAATTGCTTGGTAATTAATCGATATGCATGATCGCCATCCAGTAATCGAGCCCACAGACTAATTTTCCATGCCAGACTCCAACCTGTGCCGTCGTCCCCTCTGATTTCCAATGATTTCTTTGCTGCGTTAAATAATTCCGGTGTTTTACGTTGAGAAATTTGTTTTCCTGGATACAGTGCAAAAAGGTGTGATACATGTCGATGGTGTAAATCTGGTGCAACCATATCCCAATCCTCTGCCCATTCCATCAACTGGCCAGACTTACCTATTTGCAGAGGAAGAATCTTTGCTTTTGCCTTTTCCAGTTTCTTACAAAAGCCATTGTCGGTTTCTAATATTTTGGTTACTGACATTGTGTTGGCAAACAGATCCAATATAATTTCCCTTTCCATGGCGGCTCCCTCACATACATTGAGACCTTTCTTCCATTCATTTTCAGGGGATATTGAAGGAGAAGTAACCAAAAATCCATTTTTATCCTTAATCATGGCTGAAAGATAAAATTCACAGGCTTTTTTCATAATGGGATAAGCCCATTCTAAAAAAGCTTTATCCTGGGTATAGGCATAGTGTTCCCAAAAGTGCTGACAAACCCAGCCGCTTCCTCCAAAAAAAGATCCATAATTAACACTTCCACCAGGAGTTGTCCATCCCCATGGATTGGTCATTACTGCCATTACCCAACCCGGAGCATTAAAATATGCTTTAGCGGTTTTTGCTCCTGGTTTAACCAGGCTAGCATTTAATTTAAGCATTGGCAAATGACATTCACTCAAATTGGCAGCTTCTACAGGCCAATAATTCATCTGGTAATTAATGTTTGAATGATAATCACAATGCCAGGGCATTTCCAGTCCATCACCCCATATACCTTGTGAGTTAGATGGAAGAATATTGTTTGGACGACTGGAAGAAATCATCAAATAACGGCCATATTGGTAAAACAAAGAAATGAGTCCGGGATCTAAAACCTTATTATTGAAATTTAACAAGCGTTCGTTAGTAGGGACTTTTGATGCTTCGACTTGACCTAAATTAAAGCTGGTACGTTTGAAATATTTTTGATACTCAGCAACATGATTCTTTCTCAGCACCTCATATGATTTTGAGGATGCCATATTTATTAAATTTACTATTGAATCATGCGGAACATTTGTCTTAAAATTTTTATCGTAATCAAGGATGTAAGAAGTACCGCACGTAATAAAAATTATTGCTTCATCTGCATTTTTTACGTTGAGTTTATTTCCAATCCCTGTAACTAAACCTTTTGTTGTCGTTATACTGACCCTGGCCTCATAGTCGCAATTTCCTTTATGATCCATATAATCAGTATTACCTTTCATTACCAAAGAATTAGGAGCTTCGAAAACAGTCTGGGCTGAAACCTGCCGACTGAGCACAGCTGAAAAATTTACACTTCCTTTTTTTTCCCCTTTTATACGCAAGACAATAATTCCGTCAGCAGCGCTTGAAAATATTTCGCGTGTATATTTATTGTCTCCAATTTTAAACTGAACACCTGCAACAGCGTTTTCAATATCTAACCAGCGTTCATAATCAGTGAAATTCAACATATTTTTACCAAAATCAATATCTAAATCACCCAGTGTTTGATATGACGAAAAATATTTTGATTCATAAGTATATACACCTGACTTTTCATTTGTGGTCATGTACTTCTGTGTCAATTCTTGTGCTTTAGCATAATTACCCATCCTTATAGATTTTCGTATGGTTGGCAATGCTTTGTATGCTTCCGAAATATCCGCTTCAGGTTCGGGTTTTCCGGACCAAATGCTTATTTCATTTAATTGAAGGTGTTCATTTTCTGGCCTGCCAAATATCATTGCCCCCAAACGGCCATTACCTATAGGCAATGCTTCTTCCCACGTTTTAGCTGGCTCGTTGTACCATAGAGTATAATTATTATTTTGTGCAAAGCAAAAGGTCTTTGTTAAAACAAATACAATTAGTAGAATATTAAATTTATTCATGTGAAAATTTAAAAAAAAGTTCAGAGTTCAAAAATGGGTACTGGTTAAAGAATATATTCTTTATTTATTTTGATTTATAAGCAATTAATATGCTGGATTTTATTCCGATTTCATTAAAATTCAGGCATTTCATAACTGCGAAACTTTACTAAGATATTTGGGATATAAAATCTTCGACAGATTACTTATTTCTGCCGTGTCTTATACTCTTGATTTCAAATCTAAAATTTTAAATAGTAGACTTTGCATATAATCATATAAAAATTTGTCAGGTTGTTCCAAATTTTATTGTATGTGATCTAATAAGACGCAACCATACTTAAATAAGGAAACAGCCCAACAAGTTTTTATTGATATTAATAAAATATTTGCGATTGTTTTTCAAATAACTACTCCACTATTAGTTTAATTTGATAGCTTTTAATTCCAATTTTGATTATTACATTGTAAGTCCCGCTTTTAAAAGTTGATACTGAAAATTTATATAAATTAGTTTGCGATATAGTTGCTTTCATTGCAACTTTTCCAGTCATATCAAAAATCTCCATGTTTGCATCTGCTTTTTGTGGCATACTTAAAGTAACCATGTCCTTTGCGGGGTTTGGATAGAGCCGTACTGGATTTGTTCTCATTATATCAACGTTGGTTAAAACTTTGCCCATAATACCGGTAAAATCCAAACCACGGCATTTGAAGTCGCGACAACCACCATAAGGTACATTTGTTTCTGCTCCATAATATAGTTTAACACTATTACCTCCCAATTCATCTGTTGTACCGATAATAGTTGGATAATAAAGTTTTGTTGACCCCTCGTCTATAATTAGCTGGGGCATTGACCAAACCGTACCGTTATTGCTTGTTGATATGTAAATATCGCCTCCCCAACTGTGCCAAACCATAACCCAACGGTTTAAATAAGTATTCCAATGAACTGAAGGATTTGCCCCTGGCACACCTGATAAAGATGAAATTGGAGTATCAATTCCACCTAGCCCGGCTTTGTTAAATCCAGAACCATCCCATTTCTTCCATGTACCAACCCAGCCATTTGCATCGGACGAAGATGCTACGCAAATCATTGGACTTTCATTAGGTTTTGGCGCTCCATTAACAAATTGAACGGCAACATAATAACACAACCAACGATTATTAGCATCATCCCTAACGACACAGGCATCACCGTCTCCAGACCAATATGGTATTTGAGGTTTTGAATAGGGGGGCGTAAGAAACTGATAATTCTCTCCTGTTCCCCAACTTACTCCTTCATTTGATGAATATGCAACAGCCATTGTTTTATATGCAGTACCACCATTGGCAGGATCCGTTCGTGGATACCAATGAGATTCGGCATGATAAAAGCCTACCAAGCGGCCATCGGGAATCCGATGTACACCCATGAGCCACGCGCCACCATTTGCCCATGATGTAACGCCACTACCTGAACCATCATCATTTTTGCGACCTCCAAATACAGGGTATGATGGAGTAACACCATTGTTACTATGCGTACCAAGATATGAAGAATTTGCAACCGTCCTGGAATTGTTGAACTCAGACCAAAAGCCGATGAAATCACTTCCACTTTGCACCATACTAATATGTCCATCTGGATAATAACCAGGCGAGGGTAGCCAGCTTTGTCCTATAACCCACGAAGATGTTAAATTCCAGGTTATCTGCGAAGGCTGTGAATAACCATTTCTTGAAATCAAGAAAAAAATTAAGCATGTTAAAATCTTACATTTTAAATTTGTTTTCATTTCTTTTGTTTTTAGTTAGTAAAAATAAATATTTGCATCTTGGACTTTTAAACTCAATTGCGATGTTACTTTTTTTAAATCATCAAAAAAATTAATTTCGTATTTTTGTTGAAAGCTCTGATAGTGAATTTTTTATTTTTCAACTTAGCCAAAACTCTGGTAAGAAAGTTATCAGTTGTGGATTAATTATGCCCGACCAATTGTAACAAAAAAGGCCTCAATTATAACAAAAAAGGCCTCAATTATAACAAAAAGCGATTTCTCTTCAAAACAATCAAGATAAACGGAGTCTATTTCTTTTATAATCAATATTTTAACTTGCTATAAATGAAATAAAAAAAGAACTGACAACTTAGCAAATTTCAAAGATTTAGAAATAAATAACCAAATTTTGTTCCAAAGAACAACTTCATAAATATCTTACTAAAGTTTTGAACTTTCCATAAACGTTTGACAAAGAGCCAGAAGGAAAATACGATTATTCTCTAATTCTTTATTTATCGAATATTATACATTCAGCTTCGGGTAAGCCATTACAAGATGCCTTAATTTTTATATTCCCTTCATTTCTTTCTGACCTGACAATCAGTAAACAGCTGCCCTGAAAAGTGGATCGTTGACTTGCTTTCCACTTTTCGTTGCTGCAGATATCACTGTTGGCAACTCCCGCTATTTCAGCCGGGCCAGTTATATTAAAATGAACTAACCTGTCGGCATCTGGCACAGTAATACCATTCTTATCAACGATTCTGACACATATATAAACAAGATCCAAGCCGTCAGATTTTATCTCTTGCCTGTCCGGTTCAAGCACAATCCGACTTGGGGCTCCTGCTGTTTTAAGCTCTTGTACGGCAACTACCTTGTTTTGTATTTTTCCTACAACTTTAACAATACCCTGTGAATAAGGAATTTCCCATTCTGATAAATGATCTCTTAACGAAGAAATTTGTTTTTTTCCCATTGATTTCCCATTCACAAAAAGTTCAAGTTCATTGCAATTTGTATAAGTAGCAAGTTTTATTTTTTGAGTTTTCTTAAAATTCCAATCTTTGCGCATTGGATACCAGCTCCATCGTTTATTATCATACAATTTGTTCCATTCTTTCAGCTTTTCCTCTCGCTGGTCAAATACCCAAAGGTGAACCATTGGCTTTTTGGAATAGAAACTTTGATAGATTGAACCTATTGGTGTAATTTGTTCCCCTGCATCAAAAAACGCACGATCCCAACCTTTGCTTGGCCAAGAGGATTCACCCAAATAAGTGCAAGCGCTCCAATAATAATGCCCTATTAAATACGTCGTATCAACCTCCAGCCAAGACAGATCGCGGTAATCATACCCTAGGTTCGTTCCAACCTCGGAAGCTAAAAATTTCATTTGAGGGTATTTCTCATGATCGGTTTTAATCATATTTTCCATGTAGTTATTGCTAACCACATCCATATACCAGGCCATTTCGGCTGGCATGCTTTTGTAATAGTTTACAGAATCATCCCACTCGGTAACCGCTTTTTCGCGGGCTGGGAACAAGGCACAGGTCACTTCGCGCGTTGGGTCTAAATTCTTAACCAACCCTTTGAGTTTAACAAAAACATCTACACCGTATTTATCAGCCGCAGATGGGATCTCAAACTTTTCATCCCAAATCCCCAATTGTTTCAACACCTCGTTTCCCACACTCCATAAATAAATTGAAGGATGGTTACGATCCCTTTCAACCCATGAAGAAACATCGTCTTTCCAGGAACTTTCAAACGAAGTCTCCCCTCCATAATACTGAGAAGTCCACTTGTCATAAACTTCTGATATTACCAAAAATCCCATTTTATCGCAAAGATCAAGTAAAACAGACGCTTGGGGATTATGGCTAAGTCGTAGAGAATTACACCCCATTGCTTTTAATTCGTCCAGCCGCTTCTCATAACCTCGTTCAAAAGCTGCAGAGCCCAGGCAACCCAAATCATGGTGAAGATTACCGCCTACTGCCACAACTTTTTTTCCATTAACGGTTAAGCCTTTATCCGGAGTCATTTTAATTTCGCGAATTCCAATCGGTGTTTCGTAATTATCCATTAATTTATTGTCTACAAATACGTTGGAAACTACTTTGTACATGTAAGGATTTTCCGTTGACCAAAGAATAGGGCTCTTTAACTCAATATCCTGATTAAAAGAAAATGTTTCATCAATCGAGATCGGCGAAACAGATGTAAACTCGGCCAGGATTTTTCCATTTCCGTCAACAACTTCAGAAACCAAACGACAGATTGTTCGCTGAGATGAAAGGTTCGATACTTTTGTATTGATCTTAATGGTGGCAGATTCAGTAGTGATTTTTGGGGTTGTAACATAAGTCCCGTACATCGGGATATGTATAGGATTAAGCATCTTAAGCCATACATTCCTGTAGATGCCCTCACCAGTATACCATCGCGAAGTCTGGGTTGTAGAATTGTTATATTTTACCGCGAGGACATTATCACCACCAAAATTCAAAAACGGAGTAAGTTCGTATTCAAAACCAAGGTAACCGTTTAGGTGTTTCCCCAGGTAGTGTCCGTTAATCCACACTTCTGCAGCGCGGTAGACCCCCTCAAATTCGATATAGATTAATTTATCCTTGTCATTTGGCGAAATAGTAAAATGTTTTCGGTACCAGCCAATTTGTTGAGGGAGCCAGCCATTGGCCCCATTTGATTTCTCCTTAGAAAATTTTCCTGATATGCTTGCATCATGAGGGAGATTTACAATTTCCCAGTCAGAATCAATTGTTGTTGGATTATTGGCACTGGCATTGCCTTGTTTATATTTCCAATCAAAATTAAACAGTTTGACATCGCGCTGTGAATATGATGAGATTACACAACTCAGCAACAACAATAAAATGATTGAACTTTTTCGCATTAAAAAAGCATTATATTTATACATAACAATAATAGTTTTTTGTACAAGTTGAATGTGATTTTTTCTTGTCAAACATAAACATGTTCAAGAGCCCAAAGGCGCAAATAAGAATTATTTTTTCAACATAGATTCGAGATTTTATAAAGAAATACGTAGATCAGAAATCTATGAATTATTTTATCATTAGCCTGATTCCTGATTCATCGTTACCACTGACTCCTTCAACATTATTTTCAAGGTTTACCGATTGACTCACTGAAGGACCCGGTTTGCTATAAGTATTGTCCTTAAGCGTTATCTTGCGTGAACCAAGAATGCTGATAATATATCCAGGATCTGACAATGGAAGAGGAGAAGGTTTATCGATTGTATTACCCGAAATCGTCACACCATCTGTCCATTCAATCCTCATCATATATGGGCTATAATTTTCTTCAAACCTATTATTATTTATCGTAATGTTACGGTTGCCTATGGCACCATCCCCATGTACGAAAATCACACCGTCAGCGCTTAAATTATTCCGAAGGGCATTATGAATAAATGTATTGTTTGTGATCGTTACATTCCATGAATAATCGGCTTCATTCCAATAATATTCCGGGCCGATGCTTATGGCTGACATCCCGCAGCCTTCAATGATACACCCCTTGATAAGCCCGTTGTCCCCTTTGACAAGGATTCCACGCGAGCGAGTGTTGCCAAGCCTGCAGTCGATAATCTTGAAATTTTTGCCATTATGCTCCGGATTTCCGGCCTTAGAATCGTTTGGCACAGGAATAACTTTATCTATAGTCAGTTCGAGATAACTTTCGGGTGATTCAAGCACGCGCATAGCCACGCAGGTTGCCTGACCAAAAAATCCGTTACTACTTGAAAACCGGACAGGTTCACCAATAGCAAAATTACCCCGGTTGCCTTCTTCAAGGATTATTTTTGTTCCTTCGACACGAACCACGTTTTGCAGGCTGCCATGAATGGCTATAGGGTCATCAAGTAAAACGCCATCCCATATACAGCGTTCAATGGTTGGGCCAACCCTTGTCCCCGTTGAATGAAAACCATCAGCCCCACAAGCTATTAACTGTTCTTCGGTTGCACCTTTTGGCTTCGGGCCTCGTGTCACTTTGCAATCAAAATAATGGTGGTCTCCGTCCCCTCCTGTCTCAAAAAAGGCGGCAAAGCCTGAATTTTTCAATGTAAGACGTCTCATGGTGCACCTTCCACTGTTGTCAAGTTGGATAATGCTGCTACCACCCCTTGCACGTGTAACCAACCAATCTCCAACCTGAGATCCTTCCATCATTCCTGATATCCCGCGCAAGCGAAAAAGACCAGGACCCAAAAACTTGTATTCCTTGGAATCGGAATCTCCAGTCCCAACCCTGAGCAAACGTGTGCTTTTATCAATGACGTTGTAGTTCGATTTGGACGGATCTATTTCTGTTGTATATCCTGCATCGATTTGCCAATCAACATATTTTCCTATAGCATCTTCGCCCATCCCTTTGATACGCCCTTGCGTATAAGGGATACCGGCAAATTGGAGAACAGCATCCTCAATCGTCACATTTGAGCAGTTCCTAAGCATAACGGGACGGTAGTGTTCCTCTTCAAAAATAAGGGTAACCCCCTTACAATGGATGGTTACATCTTTCCAGCCAAGCAACTCTATCGTGTTTCTACCAGTAGCTGGCAGAATATATGTTCCTGGGGCAATTGTTATTTCATGGGCACCAGCTTTGTAAGCATCATAAATTGCTTTAGGCAATTCTGCCTGATGAGTCACATCACCAATAGTTATCTGACTGTACGCCAAATCCGATAAAAGAAGTGCGATAACAGCTAATCCGATTCTAATAATAGACATTTTGCTAATTTTTTATATCAATTTTATAATCATCACTACGCAACGCTACTTTTTGATAAACCTATAAACTTTAACAGAATGTGGGGCAATATCAACTGCCTTTGACATACCTTTTACCGTTAAATATTTATGTTCCCACAAATCTCTTACCTTATAATTTTCAATTTTATATTTATCAGATGTCCAATAATCATCCTTGGCATTTAGTAACAAGTCAAAGTCAACAAGTAAGCTTTTGGTTTCATCGCCGCGGTTTAGCAAACATGCCGCTTTTTCACCATTAGACAGTGCCTTTATCCAGATCTCGTAATCTCCGTTGTCCCTATAACAGAAACCTTGCTTGCCTAATGTATCCTGGTCCAAAGCAATAATTTCTTTGTTTAAAAGGATGGATTTGGTTTCCTGAGTCATATTTTGAAGGTCGTTCCCTGCTATCAACGGAGCAGCTAACATACACCACAATGAAAAATGAGTTTTGTATTCTTCATTGGTCATGCCGCCATTTCCTACCTCCAACATATCAGGGTCATTCCAATGTCCTGGACCAGCATACTTTGCAAGTCCTTTTTCCTGATCAAAGATACCAATCATTATATTCCAGGTATCAACAATATCGCCAGTCGTACGCCAAAGGTGACCAACTTCACCTGCCCATTCCCAGGGTTTGTTTGAACCCCATTCACATAAGCTAAATACGATTGGACGACCTGCTGCAAAAAGCGCATCACGCATGTTTGAGTATGATGATTTGGCATCCTGAGTACCTGTGTTACACCAGTCTTCTTTATAATAATCAACACCCCAACGCGCATAAGTGCGTGCATCCTGATATTCATGGCCCAATGCACCGGGACGACCTGCACAGGTTTTATTCCCGGCACAAGAGTAAATGCCAAACTTCAAGCCTTTTGAATGGACATAGTCGGCCACATATTTAATCCCTTGGGGAAACCGATCTTTATCAGCAACTATCTCTCCGTTTTCATCTCGTGAAATCTGCCAACAGTCATCAATCACAATGTATTCGTAACCAGCATCCTTCATCCCACTGCTCAGCATGGCATCCGCCATCCCCATTATCAGGGTATCACTTACATTACACCCATACTTATTCCAGCTGTTCCAGCCCATAGGTGGAGTTTTTGCAAGCTGAATGAATTTCTGAGCCGACGTATTTAAGCAGAAAAACACTAACGAAATAAATAAAATTGACTTTTTCATAATATATTATTTAATTTTTAATACCCTTTTCAACCCCTTTAATTTTACAGGATTTGCCGTTAACTTTCACCAAGGACTTGCAAAAATTTCCTAAATTAACAACCCTATTCTTTTTAAAACTTACTTTTTCACAATTAAAGACCCAAATCAAAACAAGAAGATTAAAACCAATTTACATCTTATTCCTGACCCGCCCAAAAAATTTTGTGAATTGACAATCATGTTTCTTTATATTTAAATAGTTGCTGAATATTTAGCTTACTTTTTGTATTATCTATTTATTGAATGCGACCAGAGAAAACCTTAACATTTTGGTTTCGTGCGAAGCGACCTGAAGGGAAAGTTCACTATCGAAAACACCCATATCCTGGTGTGCCCATAAGTCACGCACATTGAATTTTCCGGATAGGTCCATCTCTTCCCAAACAGCATCTATAGTAATCGTATTGCTGCCACGGTTAAGTATGGCTATTGCCCAATCGCCGTTATCCAGCGGGCGTTTCCATATTTCGATATTATTGAGTTTTACAACCCGCCATGCCGCAACACCAAGGGGATCCTGGTCAATCGCTATAACTTCCTTGTTCAAAAGTGTTTCCTGATCAAACTTATCAATATGCCGAATATCACTTCCAATGATCAGGGAAGCGGCCAACATGCTATACAAACTAAATTGAGTTCGTTGTTCAATTGCGTTAGCTGGGATAAAACCATCAGGCATTCGGGCAACTGTAGAAGAATGCAATCCGACTACCAACATATCGAGGTCATTCCAGAATCCTGAACCAATAAACGGCTCCATTGCCTCGGCTTGATCAACAGCATCCATTATTCCAACGGGATTAATATCATTGCCATGTTCCCATAAATTATTTACATCATAGGTACTGCGCATTGATTGCGCGCCAAAAAAATAAGCCCAATTCCAATCCACCTCATGCCCCCAGGCACATGTATTAATATAAATCGGCAGCCCCGCTTCTTTTATAGCTTTTATCATAAAGTAATTGCCTTCCCTTGTGCTGAAATCATATTTTAAATAGTCGACTCCCCAATACTTAAATGAATCAACCCATTGTTTCTCATATCCTCCATCCCACATGCCTCTTTTATTGGGCTCTCTATCAATCATTGCCATGCTCGAATACATTCCAAATTTTAATCCTTTTTGGTGTACATAATCGGCATAAGCTTTAACACCATTGGGGAACATATTCTTGTTTGGTTGAGGATATCCTTTGTTATTACATGAAGTATTGGTCCAATCCAAATTCATATATTTATATCCGGCTTCCAGATAACCTTTATCAACAAGTGCATTTGCAATTTGCTTTAAGGTATCCTGATGTTTACCACTTCCGCTCCAGTTGTATGGATTCCATCCCATTGCAGGAGAAGAAGCAATGCCATTTACCTTCTTTCTTGATGTAAATTCAGGCCAATCCATAGGGCAAAAAACGGCGTCTCCCCAATCGGCAAAAAGCTTTCCTGAACTTTCTCCTGCAATTACTTTTAAAGTTAAAGTAGAAGCCCCTGTAACCGGTACAGTCACTTTCATCGGACGATCAGGATTACTTTCAGGCGAACGGGTAAACGGGTTAAAAGACCTTAACCCACTGTCGAATTTAAGTTTGCCATCAACAAAAACCTGAAAAGTGGCAACCCCTTTGGCTGATTCAATATCGAAACCAACCCAGGCTTCAAATCGCTGACAACCAGCAGGAATATCATAAGTTATTTCACTTGGGATTGAAGTACCGATTCCATTCTGATAAATAAATTCACCAATGTTTATGACTTTCCCGTTAACCGAACGCTTTAATAGCATTTCTCCATTACCTACGTTAGAAGAAACAGCCTCAAGCTGAACCGGACCAGTTTGTTTTGCTTTACATCCACTTAATAAAACAATTATCAAAACAGCCCAAATACTGTTTTTTGAATAAAATTTATTTTCCATATTCTTAAGTTTAATTATTCTTTAAACCTTCATTTTTACAAACAGCATTAAAATCCCATTTTCAAATTCATTTGGAAATAATATTATCCCTGACAATCAGATTATCCGTATTTTTAGTCCAGATAACCTGATTGCTATCCATCCCAAATTTTTGTCCGTGGGTTCTGATAATTTCCTTACTGATTAAAATTGTATTATCTGTTACCTGTACACTATCGGCTGAAGTAATTATTATTGCTGGTTTTGGGCTATTTTCAAGGGTGTTATTTTTAATCGTAATATTCCGGAATCCACCCACCGGCGCAATCTTGTTGTGTGCATTGACTGCAATCACCGAGATATAGGCAGCCTGTTCAATACCATAAGAAGAATTGGCGAACATGCAATCTTTAATAGTATTATTTTCAATCAAAACATTTCTTGAAAATCCTGCTTCCATCCAGAATAATTCAGGAGCAAGTATTATTCCACTCAACTCACAGCCAATAACTTCGTTTCCTGAAATAACACCATCAGAAGATTTTACAAGAACGCCGCGGGCGCGGGTATACCCCATTTTATTGTTTTTAACAACAAAACCTGAACCACCCATATCAAGAGAGCTGACAACACCGCCGGTGCTTACTGCAACCTTGCGATCTAAAGTCAACCGGGTTACACTTGGTTCTCTGCGGTTATTTATTGTTGATTTAAACATTTCAGTAAGCTTGTCAAGATCATTTTTTGAATAATCCGTGGCGGGTTCAATTTTTACAAGTTTTGCATCTCCAACAACTTTGCCTTCAAAATCAACGAATCTCAGCATGTTGCCTACTTTCATTTTAATCCCCCGGGAACTGGTAGCGAGATCAATTACATCGCCTTTCCCGTTCAGGACTTTATAAAAACTCGTACTAATTGCGATACAATCATCACCCTGATACATAAATATGCAATTTGTAATTGTCGGTCCTACAGTTGCACCCTTACTATGAAATGCATCAGCATTGACTGATCTTAGTCTTGGGTATGCTACCCGCGGATCATTCAATTTCTTGTTAACCTGACAACGATTATATATATTTTTTTCACACTGATCTTCAAAAAACCCAAAACAGTTCCCTGAATAAATGATTACATCTTCAAATTGAATATTTTTTGATTTTGAAGTCACAATCGTGTGAGGTCTGGTACCTCTCGAAGGCAGAGTCATAACAACAAAATCGCCCATGACTTCATTTGAATCGGGATTTTTAGTCTTTTTTTCAAAACGGAATCTTCTTTCACCTACTTTTTCGACTTTGCTGAAAACACCCGGGAAATAAGTATAAAGATTCTTTTTAAGATTGTCTGTTTTCGGATCAAAAATCTGTACCCTGTCAGGCATTGATCTACCAAGGCCTCCTAACGGGTATCCGCCCATAATTTCAACTTCCCACCACATGCGATCAACTGAATCTATTGCTACAATTTTGCCTTGGGTGAAAGGTATAGTATCACAATCAATACTGAAGCCGGAGATCTTCAGGTTCTCACAATTGGATATTTGAATAGCCTGGGATGGAAGTCTGGTAATTATTTCAGATCCATTGGCATTTATTTCAACATCTTTCAGACTATCAAGTGTCAGTGGTCTTCCATCTTTCATCTCCATGTAATAGATACCTTTTGGGATATCTATCTTTTTTTGACCTTCAGCCAAAGCTTTGTAAATAATGGCTGCAAAATCCTTTGGTGCATTTGTATTTTTAGATGTACATCCGGAAAATACAAAAGGCAGGATCAGTAATGTTACAAGAAGTTTTTTTAACTTTTTCATTAAGGTTATGTTAATTTCAGGCTATAACTAATTACAAATATTATTTGATTGTGACCGGGCCTGTAGTTGGAACAGAAGGTATAACAGATCCATCCTTTTCAAATCGAATAGGATCAATGCAAAGTTTGCCCTGTGATTTTCCACCGGATTCACCCCGGTATGAATACCATTCATTGCCATCAGGGCCAGTAAAAGTAGCTATGTGCCCCCCTTTAAAAACCTGAGGTTGTTTCTTATAAGGCCCCCAGATGTTATCAGCTATTCCGGTACCCACCCAATAACCTGGTTCCAGGTCCATAGGAGAGCCATCCTTATTCTTATTTGCATATGGAGAACCGGTAAATAATATATATTTGCCATTTCGCTTTATCATCCATGGACCTTCCATATAGTTGGGACTGGTTTTCTTGCCAATGTCGCTGTTATTACGTGCTATGATCATTTTGGGTTCTCCAAGTTGCTTGATGTTATCTTTGTCAATATTTCTCAGATTAGCTTCCTGTATATACTCGTTCTCTCTTGGTGTAATAGCATAGGTCTTACCGTCGTCATCTACGAACAGATGGGTGTCACAAGTACCACCTTCCAGCCAGCTGATATGCTTGTAAGGGCCTGTAATTTTGTCAGCCACACCCACGAAAGCTTTGTAACCCATCTTGCCATCGACGTTGTATTCATTCCTGATCCAGTTATCCGAATAGAATACAATATAAAACCTTCCATTCATTTTGCGGATTTCGGGAGCCCAGAAGCGGTGCTTATAGGGACAGTTTACAGGCAGTTCCGAAGATTTCACAAGCCAGTTTTCAAATTTCCAGCTTTTCATATCTTTAGAAGAGTAGAGCCTGATACCCGGAGAAGAATTATAATCAATCTTGGTTGAATCCCTGCTCGAATGATGAGTGAAAGGGAAATGCGTGAATATAAGATAATATGTATCTCCCTCACGAATAATACATGGATCGCGCAGTTCGGTTTTCGTAATATCTGCAGTTCCATTGGAATAGGGATATGAGAAATTAAGTGGATTCTCATAATTGAATGGTGTTTTTGCAGGCATCATAACAGAATTTGAAGAAACAGGAACTCTGTCCCCGACGTTAGGTGAATCACCATAGACGCACTGATAACCAGTTGCCATAAAAAGGAATAAAGAAATGCAAATACACATCTTCAGGTTTCTGAATTTATTCATAATTGGTTGATTTTTAAATTTATACCCTTTTATTATCTGATTAAATTGTAATGTAAAATGTTCTGAAAAACAGGTTCAAAAACGGAATAATAGATTATTAAATTTTTATAAATAATTTATTCTTATATAGCCAATAACAGAGATACCACAATGAAGCCCAGACAGTCAGGCTGGTGATAATTCCGACAGTCAGGACACCTCCCCAGGAAAAAAATAATCTACTGAAAGGAGAGACTATTTTGCTAATCAGATTCGCACCACCAATTTCAAAAAAAAGATAAATGAAAATACTGTTCATCCCAACAATAATAAACATTTTGGATCCCCTCGTGAATAATTTCTTTACATCAATCAACCAATAACAGAAGCATAGCACAAGAATTGCCCAACCTCCGCTTGCGAATACAAATGAGGATGTAGCGATCTTTTTAATTATTGGAGTAATATACAAAGATTCATTAGAAGCTCCCAAAAGTAAAGATGGATCAAGAGCATATCCTATAAATAAAGCAGATATACCTGCCACAAGCAACGATTGGATTTTCCTTGTCGCAGGCTTGTCACTCATCAGTATCTTACCACAAAGAACACCCCATACAGTGTGAGCTGTAGTTGAGATACAGTTTAAGCTTGCCCATTCACTTGCCTTATCAACACCTTCAATCTTGTTATTTACCCATGCTCCCAGATTTTCGAAGTTTACCCAGGGATGATTAAATCCTTCCACAGGGAAAAAGCGGTATGCAAGGTCTATAAACAGGAGAAGTAAAAATGTGAAGATCAATTGAAATTTAAAGCTTTTGTTTCTTATCAGAAATGCTATCAGATAAGTAACTGATAGTTGTGCCAAAACATTCTGAAACTGGAAAACCAATTTTCCGGCTCCGGTAAAATACAGAGCCCATCCTAAAAATAACAACAGAAAGGAACGTTTAAATGCATGCAGTGTAATTGTTCTGTTGCTGTCGCCCTTTTTAATCCTGTTAGCTACTGCAAAGGGAATAGCTACACCGACAATAAACATAAAAAAAGGTTGAATTAAATCCCAGAAATGCAGGCCATGCCATTCATGATGACTTAGTTGAGTACCAAAAAATTGCATGATACTGTTGTCAAATTTATTTAGCTGTCCATAAAGCCTGGTAGCTTCACCTGCTAAAAGGAACATGGTAAATCCACGAAAAAAATCTATTGATGTTACCCTTTCATTAATTTGAAAGTTTTTTGTCTGACTATTGTTATCCATTTGTTTGGTTTTATTTAATATCTAATTTGAAATATCGATGGAAATCAGTTCAACCTGAATTTAAAATATTCTGATAACCTTGCAACCATGAACTGGTACTTCAACTTCATAACTATCTGAAAATTGGCCTAAGTCTTTTCTTTGCCATAAGTCGCGTACCAAGTGTTTTCCTTTGATATTAAGTTATGTCCAGCTAACCTTCACTTTTTTAGCTGCATCATTATTACGATTCAGTAGTCCAACAACCCATGAACCATCTGCCATTGGTTTAGCAAATACTTCTAAATCACCATTATCGCTTATCCTTTTTGCCTGTTTGCCGAGTTCCTCCTGATCGATCGCAACAACCCCAGGACCCACAGGTGTTTGTTTCGTAAAATCGCTCATGGAACGTAAGTCATTTCCGCAAAGTAAAGGTGAAGCCATAAGACACCAGAGACTCATGTGTGTCCGGTATTCTTCATCTGTGCATCCTTTTGCCAACGCATTATTTGAAGTTGCTTTACCTTTCCCGTAAATTCCCACTATAAGCATATCAGGATCGTTCCAATGGCCTGGCCCAGCGTATTCACCTAATTCGGCATTCACATCGAGAATCTGAATAATTCCACAATGTCCATTATCGTATCCTTTTTGATCCCAGGCATCTCCGATATCCCAGGTTGTACGCCAGTAATTACCGCCAACACCTTCTGCCCAATTCCATGGTTTGCGCGGGACCCATTCACAGATACTGAAAACAATAGATCTATCAGTACTTTTTAAAGCTTTTGACATATGAGTATATCTGAAAATTGCTGTATCGACACTATATGGTGCATTACAGTAATCATACTTAAGAAGATCAACCCCTTTAATTTTAAAGGATTTACCGTTAACTTTCACCAAGGACTTGCAAAAATGTCCTAAATCAACAACCTTATTATTTTTAAAACTTACTTTCACACAATTGAAGACCCAAATCAAGGCAGACGGATCAACACCGGATGGCTCACCTCGCAAGCTCAATTTTTGCTGCGGACGTATAAACTGATTATTTTTCACTGTAACATCTTCGGACATTGCAAGTAACAAGTTTACCCCATTACAATCTTCAATGGTATTGTTCTCAATTAGGATATTTTTATGGCCTGGTCTTAATCCAGTGACCTTGGGATCCTGATAGACAGGAACTATTTGATCCGGCTCACCTCCACCGCCGCTCACAGTAATAGCTCCAGCTTGGTGATCTGACGAACCAACTGTTGAATACCCAACATGCCTGATTATATTATTTCTGATAATTATCCTACGACTATAACCAGCCTCGTTCCACCAAATTTCAGGTGAGAGGACAATGCCTCCGATTGTAGAGCCTTCTATTATATTTCCTTCAACAAGACCATTTTCTGCCTTGAGCAGCATTCCCCTGGCCCTGTGGTTTCGAATGGTATTGTTACGGATGATATAACCGCTACCGTTAGCTGCAGGATCACTTGCAAGATATTGAAAACCTAATGGCAGGTTTTTATCGAGCGTAACAAGCATAAAATCTCTGTTTTGTGTAAAACGAAGGTTGGTAATTGGGAATTTGGGTATAAATCCCTCTCTCGGAGCAATTGATGTAATCTTAGCATCACCAATATAGGAACCATTAGGATCATAGAAACAGATAGGATCACCAGTTCGAAGGAAACGTCCACCGCAAATAGTAACCGGAGTCCCATTTCCTTCAGCTTCGACAACAAGAGCAAAAGACCCATGAATAGGAATACCGTCGTCCTGCATTCCTTCAAACAAACAGTTTTCAATAATTGGACCTTGACGTACTCCGCTGCTATGAAATGAATCTGCATTACAAGCCATTAGCGGTCTATTCTCAGCACCAGTAGGAGCAGGAGCATAAGTCACCTTGCATGAAGTATAACGATTTCCGCCCTCCCCGCCAGTTTCATGAATACAGAAACCGATACCGGATAATATGGAAATCCCGTCTATCACCATTCCACTACACCCATTCAATGTGATATCTCCACCACCTCTTCCACGAAAGGCAATCAAGTCACCCACCATTGCAGGATGTGTTTTAGGATCAAGCCGTTGGTTTTCCTCAAAATAAAGACGGAACATATCTGCTCCAAGCCGTTCTACGCGACTGAAAAAGCAGTCCTTAGTGCCTTCTTTAAATTGGCGGGTTTTAGAATCGAAAATACTGCCTCTCGGTTGTGAAACACCTGTTTTGGGATCATCAAAATTTGCAGGATAACCTTTGTCAATCTGAACGTCGTACCAATTACCCTCCGGGTCTATTCCTATAAGTGTTCCCTGAGTAAAAGGGGGTGTTTCATTGAGAAGGGTTGCCCCGCGCAATGTCACATTGCTACAGTGTTCAAACACCATACATCCGCGCGTTGGATCTGTCCGAAGCAAAGTCACACCCTGAAGGTCAATTTCAAAATCAGACATATCTTTAAAACTCAAATAAGACCCTCTGGATGGTTCAGGTAAACGATAAACTCCTGCAGGAATAACTACTTTTTTAAGTCCCGATTTGTAAGCATCATCGATTACCTTCTGAAAAGATATAGGTGATTTTGTGGGAATGTAGCTGACCTGATTGGTTGCTTGCACTTTTCCACCCAATCCAAAACAAAACAAAGCAAGTAAAATAAATATTTTTTTCATTTTCAGTTATTCTCTCGGAATTATTTCAACACAGGTGCATTTTCGACGAGCCAAGTTTCCGCCAGTATAGGCCATGCTTTTGCAGCGGGGTTACCTTTACGAACACCATAACCATGTCCCCCATGAGGCAGAAAATGAAATTCGACCGGTAATTTGGCATCTCTGAGTGCTTTAGCCATAACAAGACTACTATTTCCATAGGGATCATCAACTGTCTGAAAAATAAAGAATGGGGGTAAATCCTTGGACAGAGTCAACTCGGGAGTAAGCGTATGATCCTTACCCAAATCAAGATATGCAGGATAAATAAGCATCGTAAAGGTAGGTTTGCATGACAAACTGTCTGCTTTATCAACAGGAATATATGTTTTTTTACCAAACAGGGTACTTGCTCTCGTACAGAGGCTGGCTCCTGCAGAGAAACCTATAACCCCAACTTTTTCAGGATCAACATTCCATGTTTTGGCATTCTTTCTAACAAGTCTAACTGCACGCTGTAGATCCTGCAAGGCACCTTCCTGTTTATCGGGCACCCTGTATTGAAGGATAAAAGCCACGTATCCAAGTTTGTTTAACCAGGATGCGATCTCGGTACCTTCCAAATCATAAGCCAGGATGCTATATCCGCCACCAGGGCATACAATGACTGCCGGGCAATCTGCAACTACCTTTTCTGGCATAAAAATTTCCATGACTGGATTTGTCACTTCGGAAATCCTTAGAACATTATCATTTGATTGTACAAAAACTGGATCTCGTTTCTCTTTTGGTTCACCCGGTACTTTTTGGGGCCATAATGAGATAAAATTGTTGTTCTGTGAAAAACAATTTAAACAAGCGAACATAACTAATTGGAAAACAAATAATTTTCTCATACTTTCAATAAATTTCTATATCTACTTTTCAACCTTCACAAGTCCTGTTGTTGGATAGAACAGAGGCACGGTACCATCTTCGTTAAACTGAATTGGATCAATACACAACTTACCTTGCGATACTCCCCCTGATTCTCCCCGATAAGAGAACCATTCTTTGTCATCAGGACCTGTAAAGACTGCAATATGTCCACCAAGAAAGACCTGAGGCAATTTTTTGTAGGGACCCCAAATATTATTAGCAATAGCAGCACCAACCCAATAACCTGGAGCCAAATCTTCATTTCCATCTTTTGACTCCTTGTAAGGAGATCCGGTAAAAAGAATGTATTTACCATTTCGTTTAATCATCCATGGAGCTTCCATATAATCAGGACTCGATTTTTTGCCAACATCACTATTATCCCGGGCTACAATCATTTTGCGTTCTCCGATGAGCTTAATATCACCATTCTCAATCCCACTTAAATCAACCTCCTGTATATACTCATTGCTAAAAGGCATCACAATATAGGTCTTACCATTTTCATCACCAAAAAGATGAGAGTCGCATCCAGCACCCTTTAGCCAGCTAATATGTTCATAGGGGCCATCAACTTTGTCGGAAACGCCCACAAATGCAACATATCCCATTTTACCGTCACAGTTATACTCATCCTTAATCCAGTTGTCAGCATAGAAAATCAAATAGAATTTATTATTCATCTTTCGAATTTCTGGTGCCCAAAAACGATTTTTATAGGGACAATTTTCAGGAAGTTCACTTGATTTGACCAACCATTTCTCAAATTTCCATTTCTTCAAATCTTTTGATGAATAAAGACGAATACCCGGTGATGAATTATAATCTATTTTTGAGGAATCACGACTTGTATGATGTGTAAAAGGGAAATGTGTATATACCAGATAGTAAGTATCGCCATCACGAATAATGGCAGGATCACGAAGTTCGGTCTTTGACACTTCTTTCTCACCGTTAAAATAGGGATACGAAAAGTCAATCGGGTTCTCATAGACAAAAGGCTCGGCATCAATTTTCACATTGGTTGAATTAATAATTTTAAAAGGTTTTGAACCTTCATTCTGTGCAGGATAATCTGTTGATTCCTCTATTTTGTTGTTTTTAAAAATCAGACTGTCAACTGAAGAAACATCTAAAATGCGAGGATCGAAAACCCGAAAGAAATTATTTTCTATTGTAACATTTCTATTAAACCTCGGACTATTGGACTTATCATCAGATCCGGCTGAAATTTGTATCACAGAATTTCCCCAGACACCATAGTTGCAATTTTCAAATTTATTGTTTCGTATCACTAAATTGGATACACCACCTTGTTCAAACCAGTATTCAGCATCTCCACCTGTCATAATAGCGGCACCCGGAGTATGAAAGGTATTGCCATCTACCATAATATTTTTTCTTGAGCCCAATAAAAGACCTCTGGCTCTGTTATTTCTGACAACGTTATTCTTAAACAAGACTTCAGGAAAAGTTGTCAAACCAACCACATCTTTAACCTTTACTTCAGAAGGCATATTGTGTTTAAATTCAATTTGACTATATTCATCATTATACCTTTTAACCGATTTCACCATCAATTCAGAGTAAGTGCGCATACTGGCAGGATTTACCAATTCAACTTTTTGCCCTTTTGTTATGAAATCCACTCCAGCCTGCTCATAATGTACTAAATGTGCCAGGACTGCATCTGGCGAAATTATTTTCTCAATTCTCATATAAAGCCCATGGACATTAGTTGCATCATCCATCTGATTTTCAAAAAGACAATTTGTTACACTTACCTTTCCACTGCAGTTTGAAAAATGAGTGGCATCAGCCGTACAGCTGACTACCCGTTTACTGTCAGGAGTTGTGGTTACTTTAACCCGATTAATCGAAATATTTTTGCTCATTTGAGAGATAATCCCCATACCACCACTGTGAAAAATGTTGACAGCGTCAACCGTCACATTCTGAGATTTACTGATAGTTATTGCCGGACACAAACGATGGGACGGGGCAAAAACCATTGTGTTACCAGGTGTCCCTTTGGCATTTGGAAGATGAACACGGACCTGTCTTGGGCCAATTTCTTCTACCCTGATACTTGGACCCGTATAATAATCATTAACCATAAATGCCGTTTCTTTTTTAACTGGATCAAATTCCAAAAAATTACCATAAGGGTATTCCGTTTTCTTACCATCTGTAAATATTAAAAGCCCATTTTCAATTTTGTAAGGGTATTTTTCAGAAAACGAAACATCCAGCTGATCCTTTTGCACAGCAAGAATAGTTCCTTCACTATCAAATGTTCTGGCAAAGTCAATTGAAAAATTATTCAATAGAATCTTTTGAGAATTTTCAATAATGAATGGGCAAATATAACCGTGAAAAATAAAGGTGGAACCTTGCCCGTCAATCTCAAAATTTTTCATATCCTCAATAATCATGGCAACTCTCTTAAGTCCGGATGTATTATTGCTGATAAACATCAATTTTTCAACAGCCTGATCAGGATAAAAGTCGTAACGCCCTTTGGGGAATATCAACTTTTTCGCATGCTTCTTTTTGCATAAATCGATTGCTTCTCTCAATATGGAGGAGGCATCATCTCCTTTATCAGGATCTAATCCGAATTGAGCAACAGATACAACATTTTCCTTGTTCTGACTTTGGGCAAACATCATATTTGAAAAAAAACCTAATAAAAGAAAAATTGCGAGTCTCTTTGTCATAATAAATCATTTTAAACTATTCTACACCACGATATAAAAAATTAAAAAAAGAGACATCTCCTACGCCTGATGCATAAAGTCCCGGACGCAACGTCCCTCCGCCCATATCCAGAAGGTTATTTACAAAATCAATTCGAGTCCAGTTATTTCCGTTATCTTTACTGTAATAGTAGAGCAAATCGTGATGATCGTTAATAAGTTTAAAGCGAATCGTGTCATCCGGATTTGTCTTTAAAACAAATTCCCGATTTCCATTGCCTGTCATATGGTAAATACTATTATTGTCAAGTTCAAGTCCAAGATACTTTTCAATGTTGTTGTACAATAACAAGCCCCCTTTTGATGTATCAGAAGACGAAACTCCTACCTCAACCATGTAAAAATTACTCATCGGATCTATCAACAAAGGACGACTGTCCCTGGGGGTATTACCCTCCGATATCATGACTAGAGACTGGTCTTTGATTATTACCCGGTCATTGATATTTGACTGTAACAATTTCCATTGAATACCTGGAGAATCTCCTGAAAAGTCATCCGACAAACGCATTCGGTTCTGAACCTTAACGCCAGCCGGTTTTTTGATGGGAGCAGCTACATCAATGCCGTCAGGGATACGGTACCAATTGTCTTCAGTCCATTCAACTGGTAGCATTAATGTTTGTCTACCCATGGAACGAACTCCGCTTTCGTATCCATGAAATATAATCCACCATTTTCCATCAGGAGAATCGACCAATGTACCATGTCCCGTTGAAGACCACTTGTTATTTCGGTTCGTATTTCTCACTATTGGATTATAAGGGCTGTTTTCCCATGAACCAAATGGCGTTTTTGAACGAGCTGAGACAACCATATGGCTTGTTGGAGGGCCAGATGTTCCGCCCTGAGCTACAGTGAGGTAATAATAGTTATTGTGGTAAGTCAATTTGGGTGATTCTAAGCAGAAGCACTCTACAATCCAGTCTTTGGGGTATTGCCAACCCTCATAAACTCTTTTTTTATCTGTTTTAGCTGACAGTCCGTCTTTTGAAAGTTCAACCATATATCCGTTATCGACGTGCAAATATCGTTTGCCGTCAGGAGTAGCGATATGTCCAGGATCAATACCGCTAACTTTCAAATCAACAGGTTTGCTCCATGGACCCATTGGGTTTTTTGCTGTAATAACATAGTTCGTATTTTTAGCAGGGACAGGCATGTATATATAGAACAAATCTTTGTACTTGATGAAATCAACAGCCCAAACCGCACCTCCCAAATCTTCATTTAGAGCATAGCAAAGCGGTTCCCAGTTAACAAGATCTTTGGAATGCCAAATCAGTAACTGAGGTATACTCATTGTTGCCATGTGATTTGTCATATAATAATCTTCACCAACACGTAAAACCGAGGGATCTCCGTAGTCTCCCTTAAGAATGGGGTTTTGGTAATACCCGTTCCCCAGATCGGCACAGTAATTATTTTCGTCTATTAGATTTTCATCTAGACTCTGACAGTAAATTTCTTTATTTTCGAACAAAAAAAACACAACTACCACCAGAAATAAACGGATTTTAAAATGGTGATTTTTCATACTATTTTGATTTTTACACTCACACTATCAGGAAAAAAAATAAAACACATTTCTAACAATCAGGCTATATTTACTCAAAAAAAAATTCTGTTTATACAAAATTAGAGGTTTGGGCTCTAAAAAATATACCCATATGTAACAGAACTGATTCCTTTTGTAACGAACAACATGAATCTTCATATTGTTAAGTCTTTAAAATCAATTGATTTGGCTTTTCATACTAAAAAAACTAAGAAGACTCTATTTCCGCTACAAGTGGTTGATTTACTGAAAATAAAAAAGTCTCCAGCCATCACCCATTCACAGGGTTCCGAGCTAGAGACTTTCTCTAAATTAGAGTTCGTTATAAACTTCGTAATATCTCTTTAAATTATTTAATCATTCGAAGAGTATATGTTTTTCCGTTCTGTGCTGTTGCACGTACCAAATACATACCTTTATTCAAGTTTGAGACATTTACTTTATCGACATTACTCTTAGTGATAGTGCGCACACCGTTTATGTTGTAGATTACTACTTTTGCCATATTTTCACTCAAATTGATGACATCCGTAAAAGGATTAGGATAAGCTGAAATCTTTTTTGTTGCATCCAACGACTTAACTGATACAGTAAAATCAGGATTGTATTCGTAAGCTCCAACATCTTTCAAACTATTATAGACACCTGCACCTCTTGCATCCAGTGGAGTAACCAACGCATTACTTATACCCTTGTCGATATTGTAAGAACTTTCCAATACAGGAATATAAGGAGCATCTCCATTTTGAGGGCGTACCAAATCTCCAAAGGAAATAACTGTTGATAATGCTACTCTATTTCCATCAACTACTGGAGCTAGATAATTTCCAGTTGTTTCATCAAAACATAGACTTGTCAGGGCATTTATGCCCCCACCTACTGATTCGGTAATATTACCTGTAAATGTTCCGATGCCAGCTGTATTATCATTGGTGAAAAAGACAATTGATTCACCTCCAGGTACCATGGCTAGGTTGTTAATAAAATTGAAGGTTGCAGCAGGGGCTAACACATATAATATTGCTGCACCTGCTTTACCAGGTTCAGCTATAGTATTATCAATAAATGAATTGTTGATCATGGAAACTGTTCCAGTAGTATTTACACCACCCCAATCATTGGTTGAAAAGGCTGTACCAAAACCATCTCTATAATTATGGAAGAAGGTATTGTTTTGTAACAGTACATTCAAAGTCTTTGTTGTTGAGGCATCACATTGAATAAAGCAGGCTCCGGATCCAACTCCTACGTTATTCATAAAGAATGAATTTGTGATATTGTATGTGAGATTATGACCATTAGCATTACAGACTCCTCTGATCAATGCACCCCAGGTTGCATAATTATTGTTTTCGGCAGTACAATTATTTACATAAATTGCAGAAGCAAGATCTGCGCCTGGATTTACATTTACAACAGAACCAGCACTAGCATTGTTATTAAGTAAATGAACTTTTTCCATGGTTAGTGTAGGAGTAATAAGACCACCAAGAAAAATAATGGCATTCGCAGCATCACCTGTTGATCCTAATACACAATCTTGAACCAACACATTGTTAAGAGAAACATTGCCATGAGCAGTAATTGCAGCACCGCCACCAACTGGAACGATAGCGTTGATTATATTCATATCTTGAAGGGTAAGGAGGCCCGATTCTGTATTAAACATACCTCCAAAAACAGCAGTACCTTCAGCATTACCATATCTCAAGTTTTTCACTGTTACATTTCTAACGGTAAGATTAGAACCTTCCACAGTGGTAAAAAACTTTCCAGTTAAAGGCAATGCTCCTGATGTACGATCTTCTGTCATGAAATCCTCATCATCCATAGACAAAATAACTACTTCATCTTTAGAACTACCAACAATTTCCACATCGGCAGACATTACAATTTCATCAGTCAGATAATAATTGCCGGCAGCAAGGTTAATTGTACCACCAGTTTCACTCCATACACTGGGGTTCAATGTGGCCCATGGAGCTGAAGGATCGGTACCTGCATTATCATCACTTGCATTCGCATTTGATGGGTCAGCATAATAATTAGTAGCCTGCGTTTGTATAGCACAAAACGACAAGAACAATACGATTAGTGCGTAAACTTTCTTTTTCATAAAATTTAATTTTAAAGGTTAATAAAACAATTTAATTTATTTAAATAAGACAATGATATTTTCTTCCATGATTTGCATCTAGTTATTAATAATCTTACTGGTATGGCTTTCACCATTAAGAATAAGCTCCATTACATACATACCCTTTGGTTTGTTTTCTATTGAGAAAGTAGTCCCTTTGAATAATTGTTTAGAAAGAATTTTTTTACCCATCAAATCATATAAATTTACCTGGGCATATTCCTCGTTCAATAATTGAGGTATATTAATTATTCCATCTTTTACAAAAACAAGATTTTCTTCCTTGATAGGTGTTTTAATACCTGTCTCAGTGGTACAGTCATTTGTCGTAGAAAAATTAGTAACGTTTAATCTGAATAATTCTCTATTATTACTGACGCCAAAATTACTTCCATGATTTCGAGTATAAGAACATGCTCCTATTGTATTATTATGGAAATATACACTATCAACGCCTGCAAGTCCAACCGCAGGCCAAGGACACTCTTCAATTACATTATCATAGATTGCGACTCTTTTAAGACTACCGGCTGGAGCTATACTACCATTGGGAGCTTGAGAAACAGCCACTAAAGCCGAAAACTGGGAAGTACCGTTCATATCTGAGTCGAACATACAATTCTGAATGGTATTATTCCGTATAATCGTATTTTGTGGACAACCACCTTCCATCCAATAGAACTCCGGGGCAAGAGCTATACCGCTCATAGCACTGTTATGAATTAGGTTCCCATCTATTAAGCCATCGGACGCTTTTATCAATATAGCCCTTGAACGGTTTCCGCCTACAGTGCAGTTAACAATCTTATAACCGGAACCAACTCTATCATTGGAATATCCTACATCACCGGTACCAACATCTTCAATCCAATCACTCAATACAACTCTCATCCCATAAGTGAATGAACTACTTCCGGTAACATTAGACAATTTATTAAAAGTGGCTGTGATTTCTGCACCACTGACATTAGATGAAATGACGCCAGTAACATGAGATGTACCTCTTATGGATCCGTCATTGTTTACGCAAACAAATTTATCACCTTTTTTTATATTAAAACCAGATAAATCACCGGTCGACAATAAATAGACTGACAAACTGGCTTTATCGGCTTTAAAAATAGGATAAAAGGATCCATTTATGGCAATGGCATCATCGCCAGCATATTCCAAAGTGCATTCATCAACAAAAGGTCCTATTTTGGCATGTTTACTATGTAACATATCTGCTGTACCGGCACGTAAACGGTCACCATATTTCTCATCACCCAATTTACGAGTTACAACACATTTATGATAATGAGTGGCTTCACAACCATACTCAAGAAAAGAAAAGCAATTCGAATCGTAAACGGTAACATTGTCAAGTGTCATCTTCTTGCAATTATCAAGAATAATGGTATGCGCTGCATACCAACCGGTTGCAAATACTTCAAAAGCAACAAAATCCCCCACTTGTATAGGATTGACATCTGTAGCTTGATTCGTGGCAATGAAACGAAGAACATTGTCTCCAATTTTGGTAAACTTATCGGTACCAAGTGTCCACATCCCTTTTTTCAATAAACGAGTATTTTTATCGTAAGCGAGAATACGACCATGTGATATTCCACCAGAGCCAAGTTGATCTACTGTTGCGGTAGGATAATTAGCCTGAAGCTCTACAGTCCATGTTTTTTTATCATTTGATAATGCAGTTATTATTCCCTGAGAGGAACAGGGGGGATCATATTCAATAGTAACATCCTTAAAGGTGACATTTTCGCAATTTGTAAAGTAAAAGGCTTGCGATTGTCTATTGCATATAATCCTGGACCCATTACCATTAATAACCACATTCTTTTTTGAATTAAAAGAATAGGGATCCATAGTCGGACTTTTAAGATTCAAAATATATGTACCTGTTGGAATATCAATAACAGCATTATTCTTCTGACTATCCAAAACCGTCCGTAAATCAAGCTCTCCTTCCGAGCGTGCTGAAAATGACAAACAGATTAATAAGGCTAGTAAGACATTTCGTTTTTTCATTGGTATGAAATCTTTTAGTATTTAAAATAGTATTGTCAAAAGTAGAGATTAAAATTTCTCAAAAGATACATTTTGAGCCTAATAATACTTCGCATATGTAACAGATTAAATCACAAATGTAACATACGATCAAAGTGCCTCCTTTTTATCACTTAATTCCTTCGTAAACAAAATTGGAAAAAATGGCTTCACCACTACCGACAGCATAAACACCAGGACGTATAGTTGAACCAGCCCAATTAATTAGATTGTTCACAAATCCGATTCTTTTCCATTTTTCACCTCCATCGGTGCTATACCAATATAAAAGATCGTTGTGATCGTTCGACAAGCGGAAACGCACCTTATCTTTTGATTTTACTTCCGTTATTCTTTCTCTTGAATACCCATTGCCTGTCAAACGGTAAATCGTTGAGCCATCAAGTTCAAGCCCCATATATATCCCATTTTCCGCATAAAAGATAAGTCCGCTCTTGACAGCCTTCTCAGAAAAAACGCTTACTTCAACCTGATAACTATTGTTCATTGCATCAATTACGACAGGATGGCTGTTTAATGGTGTATCACCCTGAACTTTTAGAATAAGCGAACCGTTTCGCAGACTTGTGCGTTCGCGAATATCACCATTTATCATCTTCCACTGTAACCCTAACGTCTTGCCTGAAAAATCATCAGAAAGTTCCATTTTCCCTTTCACAGCAATTCCTCCTGTCGGTTTTTTGATTGGCCCTGCCTGGTCAATTCCTTCAGGAACTCTTAACCAACCGTCAGAAGTCCATTCAATAGGCAACATTAATATTTGTCGTCCCATACTGCGAGCCCCATTCTCATAAGCATGAAAAAAAATGAACCATTCACCTTGAGGCGTGCTGACAAGCGAACCATGACCCATGGATAGCCATTTTTCAGTACGTTTTTCTGTTTTAACTATCGGATTGTATGGACTGTGTTCCCATGGACCGTAGGGTGTTCGAGAGCGAGACGAGGTAATCATGTGCCCGGTTGAAGGACCAGATGTACCACCTTGTGCCACCGTTATATAATACCACCCATCCCTGTGAGTCAATTTAGGGGATTCGAGGCAGAAACACTCTACAATCCAGTCTTCAGGAATTGGCCATCCTTCATAAACCATCTTTTTTTCGGTTATTGCCGAAAGCCCATCGGGGGCGAGTTCAACCATAGAACCATTATCAAGATGCAAATAGCGTTTGCCCTCCGGTGTGGCTATATGTCCGGGATCAATACCACTGACTTTAAGGTCGACAGCTTTGCTCCACGGACCTTCAGGTCGCGGTGCGGTAATAACATAATTTGTACCTTTATTCACTGCAGGAAAATATAAATAAAACAAATCTCCATGTTTTATCAAATCAGCTGCCCAAATCTCACTTTTCAGGTCTTCATTGAGAGCATAGGTCACGGGTTCCCAATTAACAAGATTTTTTGAATGCCAGATCAACATAGTCGGAATACTTTTGTTTCCTGAGTGTGAAGTCAAATAGTAGTCATCTCCATCGCGTACCACAGTCGGATCGGCCCAATCGCCTTTAAGTATAGGATTCATATAGTAACCATTTCCCAAATCAGGATTATAGATATTTTCTGTGGTTTCTATCATTTTATCTGATTGTTGCAACTGCAAAGCTGCCTCATTTTGTTTATTTTTGGCTAAAGCAATTCCTGATCCAAAGACTAAACAAATAATCAACAATTGATTTTTAAAACTATGGGGGGGAGTTCGTAAGAGTACTATTTTCATTTTCTAACTATTATAATTGAATGATTTATTTGCTGATCTTGCAAGTATAATACTTTCCATTATGAATCAATTGTACAAAATAAATGCCCTTTGGAAGATTATCGGTACACACTTCATATCTATCAACTAATTGTTTTGATAGTATTTTTTTACCTGTCATGTCATATATTGACAACGCCGCTTTTATCTCTCCGTCATTTAGCAAAACAGTAATATTCCCATTAGCGTCTACTCGTATAGGATTCATTGTTACATCTATTGGATTTCCTTTGATTTCCGTCGATTCTTCGAAATAAGTAACTGATTGTGTTCCTGCTAAAAGAGCAAAAGGCTCAAGGAGCGACTCTTCAGTAAATGGTATTGGGCTTATATTTAATTCAGCAAAACCATCTTGTCCCCATTTTTCTCCCCGAGCCGAAAACCAGTTCTTATTATCTGGACCGGTAAATACAGAAATATGCCCACCAGGGTAAATTTTATGATAGGAAACATAAGGACCTAAAAGATTATCGGATATAGCTGCTTCAGTCCAATACTCCATAGGATCCAAGTTTTTGTAAGCACAGGCGGAAAAGAGGATGTATTTACCTCCACATTTAATCATCCATGGACCTTCTATTGTTGCAGGACAGTCATTGGCAGGATATTGACTTTGATCTTGACTTGAAAGTATGCAGGTTGTCCGTCCAGTCAGAGCGACTATATCTTCTTCTAATCGACTAAGATCAATTTTCTGGATCCATTGTTGATTTCCTTTTGGCATTATGGCAAAAGTATTTGCACCATCTTGAAAAAGGGTTGCATCACAGGCTCCTCCCGGTAAATAAGTTATATGTTCATAAGGGCCTGTTACATTATCGGAGACACCAATAAATGAATATAATCCATTTTGTCCTGTTGGACAATACGACGGGCTTATCCAGTTATCAGCTGTAAAAATCAGGTAATATTTATTATTGATTTTATGAATCTCTGGAGCCCAAAAACGATGTTTATAGGGACAATCATCTGGCAGTTCGCTTGATTTTACTAGCCAATTTTCAAACTTAAAAGTATTAAAATCTTTGGTAGAATACATCCTTATGCCAGGTGATGAACCGTAATCCGGTTTATTTATATCCTTGTCTAAATTATGAGTAAAAGGGTAATGTGTATATACAATATAATAGGTATCTCCTTCGCGGATGATTGCAGGGTCGCGCACTTCTCTTATAATGTCGTACGAACCATTTTTATCCTTCGTATATAAATAATAAAATTTGCTTAACGGATTACTCCAGGTAAAAGTCTTTTCCTCCAAGACCGAGGCTGCGCCATTTGAAACCTGTTCCTCATGCTCATTAGTCGCAAGAAGATTAGAACAAAAATATAAAGTAAATATAATGAGTAGTTTAGTTTTCATATTCCGCGAATCTGTTTAAAGAAAAGGGACCCGAGTAACTCATCGGTTATTCGAGTCCACTTTTTACTAAAGAAGTCTTTATAAGGTCAACTTTCAATTATTTATATAGACCTACCGAATTTATCATTAGCTCATTAGGTACGCCCTTTAAAGGTGTAGTAGTATTAACGATAAAACCGATTGTGACTTTTTGTTCTGAAGTAATTGTAAAAAATACTTCTTTTTCCTCAGTCAGTTCTTTATTAAAAAACAAGTGACCCAATACATTGCTGTTGTTTTCAATATTATTCGCATCAGGCAATGTATTACCGGCAGCAACCACAAAATTGCAATCATTGCTTCCTGTAAAGCCACAAGATACAAATGCAGCCCTGTAATTACCAGCAGGCAAGGTGCAAGATTGGAATATCTTTCCATTTTGTACGGCATCCGGTGAGAAAAAGTCCATAAAAGCGCTCAGGGTACCCTCACCATATTTTTGAGACTTAACAAAACCTCCATAATAAACACCAGATGATTTGGTCGTTTTTAGATTATCAGTAATAGTCCAGTCTGCCAAATTTCCAACCAAAGATGTTCGACCATCCCCACGAAGAAATGGATTTCCAGGGTTTTTCATATAAGTAGAGGACATATTCTGCCATAAATAAAGTATAGAAGATACTGTTACAGGTTTTCCAGTAAGTCCAATTGCGGTAAAGGATATAGTATGTTCTTTGTAAGTATCAAAGACTTGTGTAATTTTATTTCCCGTTGTTGGAACAGCTACACCATCGAAATTCCAGATAAAAGATTTTGCATAAGAGGATGTTTTACTCGTGAATGTAATACTCTTATCATCACTTTTACTTACTACATAACTGTATTTTGGATAAGGCATAATAAAATCATTGTCTATAACAATACGTACAATACTAAGATTGTAAGGAGTTTTCAAATCCGGACTTGAAACACTGATTCCCAAGGCTAATAAATCATCCTTTTGAGCTGCAAGATAATCCAGATCTATTTCCAGATTAAAGGATGCAGATTCTTCACCATTTTTAATAGTGACAGAAGGGACAAGGCTAAAGGCGGATGTAGGAATTATTTCTACATTCGAGCCTGTTGTATCAATATTCGCACTTGCTCCCAACACTTCCATTAAACTATCATTGTCAACTACAAGATTAGCGGTGATATTACCTTTATTGTTAACACCACTTCTATAAATGCTCAACGGAATAATTAATTTATTGTTATCAATATCCACTTTATATCGGAAAGTGGAAGGGACAAGTGTATCCAGAGTTATTCCGGTAACCAAATTATTTGTATCGTTGACCAAATAGATATCAGAAGCTGCGGCTGGCAAATAAATGGTTTGCGAAGGAAATGCAGCAGCCCCAATTTCCTGATAGTCACAAGACAAAATCAAAAAACTGACTAAAAATAAGGCGAATAATGATTTTAATGCCTTCATCATATTATGTTTCATAATCTATATATTTTAGAATTAATTAAGAAGATTACTTCTCCCATAATGGATTTTGAGGCCAATCGACCCCTTCTGTAACCAATAAACTTTTTGGAAATGGGTGAAAATACATTTTTGGCAAAAATATTCTTGGTTCAGTCTCAACCAAAGTGTATTGATAAGTATAATCTTCATATGAAATATTAACTCCACGAAGAGGCTTGTTCAATACATCCACAGCAGTCATCCATCTTCGGAGATCCCAAAAACGATGTCCTTCAAATGCTAATTCAATCTGACGTTCTGTTCGAATACGTTCTCTTGCTGCTACTTGATCAGTTTCCTTAATTGTCGGCATATTCACACCCGTACGTTGTCTTGTTTTATTGACATAGGTTAGAATGTCTGGATTTCCCGGATCATATTCGTTTAGAGCTTCAGCATAATTTAAATAGATTTCCGAAATACGGAAGAAACACCATGTATGGTAACTTGATTTATTCTGCGACAAATCCAAGCCACTATCAATGAATTTCTTAATATAATAACCGGTTCCAGTAGTATGGTCAAGAGTCGGACCTGCTCCATTAGCTCCACCTACAGAAATATCTAATTGGGTATTTTGAAAAACAGATTCGTTATGATAAACGGTCATGTCCAGACGAGGGTCTCTATTACTATATGGGTCTTCTCCATTTGTTGCCCAGTTAAATTTCGAACCATTTTTCATCTCATAAGCATCAACCAAATTTTGAGAAGGGTTAAGCCTACCTCTGGCTGTTAAATAACCTCTTGGGCAATTTTCCCATTCAAAATTATTAGATTGGCCCATCATGCGACGAACAAAAATCAGTTCACTGTTAGTGAAGCTTTTCCCTATGATATTATAATCGGATGCCGGAGTATATACTCCTAAATCAATGACCTTTTTGGCGGCATCTGCGGCATTTTTCCATAGAGTCTTTCTGTCTTTTCCAATCAAAGATACCAACTCAGGATGTTCATAACCTGGAGCCCATTGATCCAACGAGTTATACAAATCACTTGCCATATATAATGTAACCCGGCTTTTCAAGGCCAATGCAGCACCTTTGGTAGCACGTCCAGAATTGATTTCATCATAGGCCAAGGGCAGGCAGTTCACTTCATCTTGAGTAGTAGAATCCAACTCGTCGACGATGAATTGAAAACATTCATTCAATGTGTTACGTTTAATACCGCTAAAATCAGTAGAAGTCGTTAAAGGCTCTTTGATAAGTGGTACACCACCGTATCTTTTTACCAATTCAAAATAGAAAAACGCTCTTAAAAATCGAGCCTCTCTTTTTAAGTTAGCTATTTCATACTTATAGGTTGTATACTTTAGTTGGTCTGACTCCAGCGGACTCAATTTCCAGGCATCCAAATCAATTTCAGCAATAGGATTGAGGAAGTCATTAATTCTACCAATAGAATTGTATAAACTCTGAAATTCTTGACCGTCCCAACTGTACTCGTTCCAAGAACCATTGTTTACACTTTGAGATGCACCAATCCAAACATCATTTGATTCGTCAGAGGCTGGAGAATCAAAATAGATTTGACCATCTAATGGTGTTGGTAGATTACCATATAAACCAATACCCATATTATGGAAAAGCTCATATTCTTTATCAACCTTTTCTTTGGTATTAAAGGTTATATATTGCCTTTCCAAATCGCAACTGCTCAGTGCCCCCATAATAAAAAGGAAGCCAAGCATTTTTTTCATATTTTTCATATTTTTCATATTCTGAATATTAAAATTGAATTTTTACTCCAACACTAAATGTTCTTAGAGCTGGATAACCCGACATCTGCTCAGGATCACAGTCTTTTATATAATCCAGAGAGAACAAATTATTACCACTTACAAAAACACGTAAATCGGAGCTACCGGAATTGAGTACTTCTTTAAAGGTATAACCCATCTCTAAGGATCGAAGTTTAATAAAACTGCCATCTTTCAACCAAAATGTACTTCCAACAAAGTTGTTTTGATTATTTTCCACTGAAAGACGAGGATAAGTGGCTGTGCTTGCCGTTTCTGGAGTCCATCTTTCCAAAGCGGCTTCCGATACGGTTCCATTACCCTGGAAAGCTCTGTAATAACTACTACCCAGATATACATCTCTGTTTCCTGCAGCTTGTAAGAAGGTACTAAAATCGAATCCCTTATACTCGAATCCTATATCAAAACCCATTGTCAGACTTGGACGACTGGTGTTGCCAATCGGATAATAATCATTACCAGTAATAAAACCATCACCATTTTTATCTTTATATTTAAGGTCTCCCGGTTTTAAACTACCTTCAGTCACCCAATCCGGTTTTGCAACAGTCGGATCAACTAAATCTTCTACAGAATAGAAGCCATCGGCAACTAAATAGTAAGGTTGACCAATTTGCCGGCCTGCGGTATATTGATAGGGCTCATTTTGAATAGGTTGAGAGTTGTAAACAACTTCATTCTTAGCATACCATCCGGATAATTGAGCAAAATAATTAAAATCTTTTCCTAAAGCACCATTATATTTTACCGATACCTCATATCCTGAGTTTTTTGTTTTACCAATATTTAACATCGGTTTCAAATAGCCAAAGTAGAGAGGAATATTTTTATCCGGCGACGTAAGGATATCACTACGATTATTATTGAAATAATCAGCAGAAATATCCAGAGAGTTGAATAGCTTTGCATCAATGCCAACATTGAATTTTAGTTCCTTTTCCCAAGTCACATCAACGTTTCCCATCTCACTCAATCCCCAACCATAATATCCATTCGAGCCAGCGCCTAAAGCATAACCATTCACCAAAGCATATTCGTCTTCGTATTGATAACGGCGTCCACCAATCTTATCATTGCCTGTAAGGCCGTAGGAAGTCCTTATTTTTAAATAATTAACCACTTTGTTATTTTTCAGAAATTCTTCATTCGAAACAATCCATCCCAACGAACCAGCCGGGAAGAACCCATATTGTTTTCCAACTGCAAAGTTTTCTGAACCCTGATAACCGGCTGAAACTTCTGCGACATATCTTTTATCGTAGGTATAAGACAAACGGCCAGCACCACCAATATGATAGAAAGGTTCTCCATCACCTTCATTTTGGATTTCATACTGATACATAGCCATTGCATCCCAACCATGAATTCCAATAGTTCGATTGTAGTTCAAAGAAGTTAAAAAATTCTCATTGCGCCAAGCGTAAGTACCACCCTCATCAGCACTAAGAGTAGTCTTAAGTCCTAATTTTTCCTTATAAAGGTAATTACCTAAGTCATCTTGTCCTGATAACTGATAACGTGCATAATCCTTAATTTTATTGGAATGTCCGATATACCAGTTGTTATGAGATACTGAACCGGAAAGACTTAAGCCCTCAGTTATCATATCCAGCTTTTCAGTAAGTTTAAGTGTGGCGTTAACAGTACGACTATTGGATGTATAGTATCCTTTATCAAGCAAATTTGCAACAGGATTGGTAAAATTAGTACTTCCACCCCAGGTTTGATTTGGGTTATATATAGGAAATGCGTTAGCTGGTATTCTACTTATTTCGTCGTAAATCGCGGATGTATACTCAGTATAAGGAGTATTATTATCTGCCACAGAAACTCCGAAGGTCGCAGCCGCAGAAAGATTTTCTGTTATATTCATATCAATATTCGAACGGACATTATAACGAACATAAGATTCGTTCTTTGACATGTCGGACATATCTCCAGCTTGTTTCAACATTCCGAAATCCCCGATAGCATTCAATAGGACGAAATAACGAACGGTCTTATCACCACCTCTAAAATTAAGATCCACGTTATAGATAGGGGCAACATTTCTCGAAATCTCTTTATACCAATTTACATTGGGATGAAGGTATGGATCAGAACCGTCACTATATTTCTGCAAATCATCTTCATTATAAATAGCTGCATTGCCATCATTAACACTTCCTTCATTATAAAGACTGGCGTAATCATAAGCATTCAAATATTGAGGAATTCTGGTTGCTTGATGAAAACCTAGTTTAGAGCTGAAAGAAACTTGAAGCGGTTGGACTTTCCCTCTTTTTGTGGTTACCAACAATACGCCATTTGCTCCTCTAAGACCATAGATAGCAGTTGCGGAAGCATCTTTCAAAAGGGTAATGGATTCAATTTCTTCAGGAACAAGTTCTGTAAAAGAACTTCTAAATCCATCTACTAGAAGGAGCATTCCATTATCACCAGAATAAGTCGCAATTCCACGGGCGTACAAACCGTTGTCTACAGTTCCGGGTTCATCACTTCCTTTAGTAACAGTAAGTCCTGGCAAACGTCCAATCAGAGAATTGTTAAGGTTGGACGAGAATGTTTTTTCCAAAACATCTCCAAACACTGTAGAAATCGCACTATTGGTCATGTAGGCTGGCTGTTGCTGTCCGTAACCGATTTCTCGTATTTCATTATAATTATTAACAATCGAGTCATTCTTCTGAATTTTGTTTTGAGCAAAAAGCATGGTTGGAATAACCGAAAAGACTAATAATAGTGATTTAATATATTTTCGTATCATAGTTTATTTTTTTTAACTATTCGTTAGATGCTTCAATAACCCGGATTTTGTATCAAATATCCCTTATTAATTTCATTTTGGGGGAATGGATGCCTATACATGGCCGTTTTGAAAGATCTTACTTCAAACACATACGGTTCATAACGAATCTCAGTACTTCCTGTGATTTTGTATTGCTTGATTCCATACATCTTACCTTTCATAATACCATCATCCGCAATTTCCCAACGAAGAATATCAAATATACGGTGACCTTCATAAGCTAACTCTATCGCTCTTTCGTTTCTTACTTTTTCCCTAAACACACTCTGAGTCAATCCCCTTGGAAGAGCCGGCATACCTGATCTTGCACGAACAACATCAACTGCATCATAAGCAGCATCTGGTGGTGTTGAGTTATACTCATTCAGCGCTTCTGCATAATTCAAATAGAATTCAGCCACGCGAAAAATAATTGCATTAGGCATACCAGGTGTATTTGTCGAGTTGTTAACAGAATAAGGTAAAGTCTTATGAACATATGCACTATGACATCCATTACCGATAGGCCGCTGGGCTCCGGTCATGGTCAAATCCAACATAGGATAATCAACATTAAAAAATTGGCCATGATAAGAAACCGTTTGTTTGAAACGTGGATCCATATTTTTATATATAGCCATTAGATTTTCTCCCCCCTCTTGATTCCAGGGTTGCGCTTCACCATTTTTGGTTTCATATTCTTTCATGAAGTTCCAGGTGATGAATAATCCCTGACCGGGGAAAAAATAGTTAAAAGGAAAGTGGCCCTGCCATCTTTCTGGGTGTGATTTTTCGGCTAAAATAATCTCACTATTGTCGGGGGTTTCCCATACATAACGATAGCTTGAATCGGCGCCATATTCCGTAATAAGTCTGAAACCGGCTGCCGGGCATTCGTCAAGAACAGCTTTTGCTGCCTGTGCAGCTAGATTCCAACGTTCTTTGTCTTCATTTCCATAACAGATCAAATCATTGTGTTCTCCAAAATCAATATATGGCGTAGCCGTGTTAAATGTTTTACTAGCCGCGTAAAGCAAGGTTCGTGATTTAAGCGCCAAAGCAGCTGCCTTTGTTATTCGTCCTCTCATCGCTGTCGGATAGGTTTGGGGAAGTTTTGCTATCGCAGAATCACAATCCTGAACAATAAAATCAACGGTTTCTTTAACAGTACTTCTAGGTATTTTTAATTGATCTTCAGGATTTAACCTTTTTTTCAAAAGGGGAGCACCTCCGTATTTTTTGAATATTGTAAAAGTGACAAAGGCTCTGATAAATTTGGCTTCGGCAAACACCTGCGTTTTGTAAGCAGGATTGTCAAAAGGAGCATCCATAATTTTTTCTATAAGAATATTAGCTCTCCGTAGAGCAATCCAATAAGTGGCAAATGCTAAATCAGATGCACCATTCGTTGGACTCATAGCTGCACTGTTCCACACACTTTGAGATGGGAACCAGGGCGCAAACACTTCAGCTTCGTCGCATCTATCACCTGGATTCATAGAAGTCCTATCACGATCATCCCACCAGCCGTATACATCGCTAGTAACTCCATAGTAGTATGTTCCGGATACAAAAAGTTCAACCTGTTCTTTTGACGAGAAAATAGTATCTTCCGTAACATCTACACCGGGAGCTTTATCTAAAAAATTATTTAAATCATCGCAAGCATAATTTAATGATAGGATGATTATAAAAATAGGTATAATATATAACTTTTTCATATATGTGAGGTATTAAAAACCAATATTTAATCCGAAGTTGACATTACGCATGATGGGATAAGGTTCATAATTTCCATCATTGTAAGTTGGGACTTCAGGGTCTTCACCAGGGAGTAAATGATCCCAAGTAAGCAAGTTTGTTCCATTAATATACAAACGAGTACTTTGAATGCCTATTTTTTTCAAAAACCTACCATTGAGCGTATATCCAATTTCTACATTTTTCAATCTCAGATAGCTGGCATCTTCAATCCAGACAGAGTTAGCCATATAGTTGGAAACTTGGCCGGTAGAAGACAGGTGAGGAAATCTGATGTCCGCACCAGACTCATAACGTTCCTGGGTCCAACTGTAATCCCCCAAATAGCTCACACAGCCACCTTCCTCCTGAAATCCTCTGTTACTTTTCTTTGAAGCTATATGAGACACATTAGAGGAGCCTTGGAAAAGAACGGAAAAGTCAAAGCCTTTGTAATCACCGCCAAAAGAAAAGCCATAAGAAATTTCAGGAAAGCTTGAATAGCCAAGGGGTACCTGATCAAATGAATTTATGAGTCCGTCTCCATTCACATCTTTATATTTAAAATCCCCCGGTTGCAATTTGTTGTTTTGAAATTCATATACAGGGCGATTCACATCGTTGACTTCTTCCCATGTATTGTAGAAACCTTCGGCAATGTATCCGAAATTCTGGTTGTAACTCTTACCGGTTCTTTGTAAATAAGCATAAGGTTGAGGAACTTCATCCATAAAAATAATGTTATTTCTGGCAAAAGTAAAAATACCTTTTAACCAATAATTGAATTCACCAAGATGTTCTCTGAAATTAATTTCTCCATCAACACCATGATTATTCATTTCACCCATGTTATAGGCAGGGAGGTTGGCCCCAACAATAATAGGACTGGTGTTCTGATTGGTAAGGATTTTTGTACGATGTTCATTAAAATAATCAGCAGTGATGGAAATTTTATCTTTCCAAAGTTTAATATCCACACCGATATCCGATTTAGCCGATCGTTCCCAGGTTAAGTTAGGATTACCAATTTTTCCTTCAGAAACTGAATTAAAACGAGTCATATCTTGACCGTAAGTTCCCCAATACTGAGCAGGATTAAGACTAGCACCGGCATTATCACCTGTCGCGTCATAGACATAAGCTGTTGGACGATACAAGAAGCGTTCACCTCCAATTTTATCATTACCAACTTCGCCATAAGAGCCTCTCACTTTAAGATAAGAAACCACATCGTTCTTAGGCATAAAACTTTCTTCAGTAACTACCCAACCCAATGAATAAGCCGGAAAAAATCCGAATCGCTTTCCGGGAGCGAAGTTTTCAGTACCATTATAACCAGCGTCAAATTCGGCCAAATATTTAGATTGATAATTATATGTAATACGTCCTACCAGGCCTTGATATCCGTTAGGAACGGAGTATAATAAGCCAGGATCATAATATTTGCTTTGGTTATAAAGTAGCAACCCGGTAATGGAATGGTCACCGAAAGTACGCGCATAGTCTAACCCGCCTTCTAAATATATCTTGCGGTTTTTGCCATAACTAACTCCATAACCAAAAGTTGTCTCTTCTCCTGTAGGAAGGATAACGCCTTGTTGTGTTACCTCGTCAAACAGAGCGGTATAGGTACGACCCGATTTAGTAAGTCTTTTATATTCATTATAATAATTTTGATAGGAGATATTAAAGTGGGTTGATAAACCTTTGGTAATATCATCTAATTTATAATTAATACGTGTGGACAAATTGAATTGGTTTTGAAAATTCTGAATTTTCGGGCTCATCACAAGACTAATAACCGGGTTTTGAGCGAAAGTATACCGTCCTGGTAAGTTTTCTATAAGCTTGCCTTCCCAAATACCGGGACCAGAAGTTGGAGTTTGCGCAGCACAATTGGCGATAAGGCCTTCTGCTGGCCATTCAGGAGCCTTGCGGTCATCCAACTGATTAGATATATTTAACGATACACTCAATTTTTTAGTTACCTGAAAATCGAAATTAGATCTATAATTATATCTTTTGTAGGTAACTTGTGAATCGTAACCATTCAACATACCGGAATTGTTATACATACCATCTTGATTAAAATATCCCAATGACATGAAATACTTTACCTTTTCCGTACCTCCGCTAATATTGATATTATTCTGTGATTGAGAAGAATTTTTCTTCAATAGAAGAGAATACCAATCAGTATCCGGATAAAAAAGAGGATCTGTATGATCACGGAATTTAACCAATTCTTCATCTGTATACCGAGCTCCATACTTACCGGTAAGATAACCATCATAATAAAGAGCATCATTAAAGCCTTTCGCCCAATCGTACGCATCCATGTTTTTTCGTAGATCCGTAAAGCTGGTAATTGCTAAAGTGGATGAAAAGCTTACCTTAGGTTTAGATACCGTTCCTCTTTTTGTAGTAATCAAAATAACGCCATTTGCACCACGAACACCATAAACAGCTGTTGCAGAAGCATCTTTCAATATACTTATTGTTTCAATTTCGTTAGCATCTATAGTGTTATAATTAGGGGTTTCGACACCATCTACCATAACCAGGGGGTCTTGACTTCCAGCGAATGTTCCGATACCTCTAATCCTTAAAGTAGAAGCATCTTTTCCAGGCTCACCACTGTTTTGTACCGCTAAAAGTCCTGACAATCGACCGACAAGTGCATTACTTACATTTGCTTGAGAAGATTGAAGTAGTTCTTTTGTTCCTACGTTTGTGATAGCTCCAGTTAAGGTTGCTTTTCTTTGCGTACCGTAACCTACAACAACAAAATCCTCCAAATCAACGGAAGCATCTTCCAGTACTACTTTAAAGATTTTGTTCCTGCCAATCAGGATCTCCTGATCTTTAAATCCTAAAAAAGTAAAGACAAGCGTTTTTGCATTGTTAGGAATACTTAAGTTGAATTTACCTTTATCATCACAACCCGTAACAGTTGCAGTATTTTCTTTTACCTTAACAACAACACCCTGTAAAGGATTTCCGTTTGAGTCTACTACTGTACCGCTGATCTTCGGAAGAGCAGTTTCTCTTGCTTCCTGAGCCATTACCGGAAAACTCTCGGCAAAAAGCATTGTCAAGACAACAAGAACTGACCATAAAAAAGGCTTTTTAAGGCCTCTAATAAGCGAGTTCATAATAGTCATTATAGTTTGCATAAATTTTAAATAATATTAATTAATTATTTTTACTCAAAATGTGTATTCTGATTTCTTATTTTTTATCATCGTTAAATTACTCAAGTTACGTTATTAAATAAATTTGAAAGGGGTTCTTTAACTTCGAAGCAAAATTTTTCGGAAAAAATAACAATAAAAAGAGAATCAACTCCTTTTGTTTTTTTGTTGTAATGTTTTTCATAATCTAATACTTTAATTTTAATCTATTCATTTATATTTTGTAAACAGAACTTCAGTTTACAATATTTTTTTTAGCGCTGACTATTTGCGCATTATATCTTTAGCCTATAAACCTTTAACAAGACCCTGAACTAGACCACTCTTAAACTCTATGTAAAGTCTGAATTGTAATCAACCCAAATTTCTACATTTGTACAATTTATTGTGAAGTATTTTGATTTGCTTTTTTTATAGCTTCTACCTTTTATCTGACAAATTCTTGGTTCAATTGCGTAACTTGGCTTTGTAGCATTTAAATATGCTGCTTTATTGGTATTCGTAATGATAGTACCCTCAGTTGGTTGTATAAACTTTTGTTTTAGGGGGTCGGTTTCAGAAAAAGTCTGATCTGATTGTTTAAAGCACGAAGTTGCGCAACTATCTAAAAGTGGTTGACTGCGAAGTACAGCCACTAAAAAGAGAGCACAAAACAATATAGGAGTAAGCTTGTTTTTCATTTTATCCAAGTCAAGAACTTACGTTTCAGTATTTCGATTAAGGCAATAATGCAACCCCTCCAAAAAGAGGGAAATTACGAGGACAAATATGCAAAGAGTTTAACCTATCAATCTTCTTCGTTGTAACAAAAACCAACTCAATTGTAACGATTATGACTAAAAATTAACACTATTAAATATAGTTAAAATTTCATGGCGAGGCATCAATAAGCTAAGGGACTAAGTTAAGCAAGGTTATGCAAAAAACCTAAGTCCCTTGAAGAGCTAAAGAGTTTATGTTATTAGATATATTATAAAATTCAAAAAGCTTAAATATCATAATCCACAACCCAGCGGTTAAAATTGACTATATTGCATGTCAATATTAAGACAACCATAATATTTGTCACTAGTGTCCATTAAAAATTAAAAAACGTTCTTTGAAATCATTGATTATCTATTAGTTGCGAGCTTTTTTCGTGCGTGACGATTTGAATTGGTAGTTTAACGCAATTATTAAGCGCAAAGCGATGAACCAAGGCAAATATGTTTTCGCACAATTGGCAGAATTTCTACCAAGAAGGGTTTTCGATGGGATGGTGGAGAAGTATCAAGGCAACAGGTACGTCAAGCATTTTACATGCTGGAACCAACTTTTGGCAATGATCTTCGGTCAACTCTCAAACCGTGACAGCCTCAGAGACTTAATCGTTTCCCTGGATGCCCACAGTCAGAAAAGTTACCATCTCGGATTCGGTAAAAGCGTCACCCGAAGCAACCTTGCCAAGGCAAATGAATCACGTGACTACCGAGTTTTCGAAGAGCTTGCCTACTACCTCATCGATATTGCCAGAAAGAAACTTTCGAACGATGACTTTGAAGTGAAAGGCAAGGTTTACGCCTTCGATTCGACAACCATCGATCTCTGCCTGAGTGTGTTCTGGTGGGCCAAATTCCGCAAGACCAAAGGTGGCATCAAGATTCATACACTTTACAACATCACCACCCAAATACCTGCATTTGTGCACATTACAGATGCCAAGGTGCATGATGTTAGAGCGATGGATTTGATTCCCTACGAAAGCGGAGCCTATTACATCTTCGACCGTGGATATGTCGATTATGAACGGCTTTACAGAATCACCCAACTAGGTTCTTACTTCGTCATCAGATCCAAGAAGGGCATGCAATTTGAATGCTCCGAATATAGGACTGTTGATGTCAGTACGGGCGTAATGAGTGACCAGGTTGGTTCGCTTGTCGGCTTTAAAAACTCAAAACAATATCCAGAGAAGTTTAGGAAGGTTGTCTTTTACGATGTGGAAATGGACAGGACTTTTGTCTTCATTACCAACAACCTTGAGCTTCCATCTGAACAAATTGCTTTGCTTTACAAAAACCGCTGGCAGATCGAGCTTTTTTTCAAATGGATCAAACAACATCTCAAGATAAAGTCCTTTTGGGGAACCACCGAGAATGCTGTTCGCATCCAGATTTACTCGGCCATCATCACCTACTGCATGGTTGCAATAATTGGTCATGACCTGAAGTTCGAACGCTCAACCTACGAGATTTTAACAGTTTTGGGAATATCCCTTCTTGATAAAACCCCAGTAAAAGAGCTCTTTAGCAAAATAGATAACAACGACGTCAAAGATCTAAATTATAAACATCTGTCACTCAGCTTATTTTAAGTGGACAGCAATGATGCAAAATATTACAAACATATTATTGTTTGTAAATCCAAATAAATATAAAGGAAACAACAATTATGATAAACGTTATTCGAACCTGTATCTTTATAATGGTTCTGGAGCAAATGCTATATTTGGTCTAACTATAACGGGTAAAACTGGAATCTTACCTTCTACTTGGTATTTAAGAGTAGGTATACCGTGAGGTTAAATCTGTATTAGTTCCCTAAAAACATATAAAGAAAAGACTCATTATTAAATATAGTACCTTTTCTTTTATAAAATTATGATCAGCGTAAACACCTATAAGACAGAGTTGTATTTTAAAAAAAAGTAATTTATGAAGTCATTATTTAAAAATTGTTTTTACATATTTATTTTTACGTCAAACTGTACCATTTTAGGTTCTAATAACAAAAAAATAAAAATAGATATTGAGTTATCAACAAAAATAAATGCAGATGAGCGGTTAAAAATAGTATCTTTAAAAGCAGAAAAGCTCATAGAGTCAGGATTTAATGCTGGTAATGGTTATCCAGAAGTATGGATTCGGGATTTAAATACTTTTATAGAAGTTGCCTGCAAAGTTTCAGATAAAGAAAGACTAAAAGAAGCTTTACTCACATTTTTCAAATTTCAGGATACTGATGGTAATATTAAGGATGGTTATACTTCCGTTAAAGATGTGTATAATGAATATGTGGTTTATAAAAGCGATTTAGCACCAAGATTGGAAGCACATAAAAATACGGTTGAAACGGACCAAGAATCGTCACTTGTTCAAGCAATCTATAAATATGTAACTAGAACTAAAGATAAGAATTTTTTACAAGAGCAAATTAATGGGAAGACGATTTTGCAAAGAACTGGTGATGCTTTGAGGTTTCTGTTGAATGAGCGCTATAGTAAAAAATATGGTTTACTTTGGGGTGCAACGACTGCAGATTGGGGTGATGTGCAGCCGGAGCATAAATGGGGAGTGGTGCTCGATGATTCATCTCATCTTTGTATTGATATATATGACAATGCTATGTTCCTGATTGCCATTCAAGATTATATTAAAATGACTAATAGTCAACCAGAGAAATCTTTTTGGGTTTCAATACATAAAAAAATTACAGTTAATGTAAAAAAATACTTATGGGATAAGGCCAATCACAAGTTTATTCCTCATATTTATCTTAATGGATCACCTTTTCCTTTAGGCTTCAACGAAAACAGCATTTATTACCACGGAGGAACAGCGATAGCTATAGAAGCAGGTTTATTAAATAAGCAGGAAATAATGATTGCTTACAAAAAAATGCAAGATGATGTAAAAGCTGCCGGAGCACAATCTATTGGATTGACTCTTTATCCTGTTTATCCGAACGGTTTTTTTAAAAACCCCGGGATGCAGGAATACAGTTATCAAAATGGCGGTGATTGGACATGGTTTGGCGGACGAATGATCCAGCAACTAATTGCTAATGGTTTATATGAAGAAGCTTATGAAGGACTTTCACCGATGCTTGACAGAGTAATTAAGCACAATGGTTTTTATGAATGGTGGACACCAGCGGGTGAGCCTAAAGGATCGGGAATGTTCAGAGGATCGGCAGGCGTACTATGGAAAGCAATAAGTATGTTGAAAGATGCGTCAGCCGAGAGAGAATAATATAAGAATTTTCAATCTTTAATCAGAATAAAATATTAAGTAGTTTATTAATCATTAAGTAATATATAAATATAAATAATTGATTTAGAAGTTGCTACTTTGTAGTATAAATGCAAAATTACAACGATTTAAAATTTGATTGTTAGTAATTTGAATAACAATATTTTATATGTCTCCCAAACGTGGGAGGGTAAAATGCACGAAAAAATGATGTGAGACATTGAAGAACTCGAGTTCTCCAAAAAAGTTAGACTTTGGCTTGATTCTGGCTTTGAAGGATTCAATCCTGAAAATGCTGAGATTAATCGTCCTAAAAAGAAACCAAAGAGAAACTGGACTTGCAAACTTTTACCGGACAAAAAGTTAAGCTACATTAGTTAAGTAATAAGCAATATTAAATGCCGCATTATATTATTTGGCAAGTCTTTATTTAGTAAGTAATTACGTCAATATGCTGAAGGGTAAGAATACGACATTATTAGGGTTACTCTACATAATAACTGATTTTTTATTTTGTACTTCATTCAAAACTTATTAATGGTCAGGTTTTCAAGTGCTGAATGTCTTCTTTTACGATTATACCAAGTTTCAATATATTCAAAGATATACAAACTCATTTCTTCCTTGGTTTTTTTAGTTTATAGGTCTAACAGCTTATGCCGATTAGTATATTACCATAAATCAGCTCAGTCTTAAATGATTAAAGAAGCTCTCTGATACAGCGTTATCCCAGCAATTCCCTTTGCGACTCATGCTTTGTACAATACCAAAAGACTTCAAGACATTGACTTTACTTTTGCATGCGTACTGAATACCCCGATCCGAATGAAAGACCCTATTCTTGCTGAATTTCCAGTTTCTGTTGGCCATCATAATGGCCGGTATTACTGTTTGAGATGTATTCATCCCATCACTGATAGACCAACCAATAGGCTTACGATCGAAAAGGTCGAGAACAACCGTCAGGTAAATAAAGCCATCGGTTGTCGGAATATAAGTCAAGTCAGAGACACAAGCAACTGTGGGTTCTTCTCAATAGAAATTCCGGTTCAGTATATTCGGGGCCACCTGATATTTGTGCGACGAATTTGTGGTCCCCTTGAAGCGTTTAGAAAGCTTGCTGCGCAATCCTCTTCGTTTCATATGTTTTGCTACAGTCAACCGCGAAACCAGCGTGCCAGCCATCTGGAGGTCTTTTGCCAACCGAGGACTACCATTGCGACCTTTGGCCACGATATAAGCATCCTGAATCTGTTTTTCAAGAGCCTTGCGCTTCCGACCTCGTTTACCATCGGGATCTTTCAGCCAAAAAGTAATACGAACTGCGGGAAACTTTCAAGACTCTGCACATCAACTCAATCGTCCATCTTTCAGATCAATATTCTTTAATAAACTCGAAGATCAACGACCGCTCTTGGAAATGATGCCCAAAGCTTTTTTTAGTATGTTATGCTCTGTTTCAGCTTCTAACAGTTTTTTCTTGAGTTCTACCAACTCTTTGGCTTCTTCACTCAAGGCTTGCCCTCCGTTACCGGGAAAGTTCAGAGGGCCATTTTCCTGGAATTCTTAACGCCAACAGTGCAACAAAAGGGCATCGATACCCAATTCACGTGCGAACTCAGATATATTATTGCGTTCGTAACTTAACTTGACAGCATTCTCCTTGAATGAATTATCGTAATGCGTTTTTTCATTTCTCATATCACAAATTTAAGCGATTATGCTTAACTCTATGTCCGGGCTAAGTTAGTAACTCCATTAGGTGTGATTCTTCATTTTACGTACGGCAACATGTTCAGTTCAGGCGCTTATTGTATGAACTATTTTGCAGCAGGCGACTACGCCATCGGAGTTTTTGCGGCTGGTCGTTTTTCGGTTGGGATCTTTAGTGCTGGAATCTTTTCGGTGGGGATTTTCTCGCTGAGAATTTTCAACGTGACACTTTATGCTACCGGACTTTTTGCCTGGGCGTGGAAGAAACACAAACTTTCACTGGAGAAATAAGTGCATGAGACCCTATGGCTTTTCCAAAAAGCCGGCAAATCATAGGGTTATTCCCCCTCAAAAACCGGACTTTTAGCAATCCTGTTCCTCAACTCCGTCGGATTCACACCCGTCTTTTGTTTAAACAACCTGGAGAAATAAAACAAGGAGCTGAATCCCAATTCAAAGGCAATTTCCTTGATGGGTTTGTTGGTCATAGACAGCATATCCTCTGCTTTTTTAATGCGTAGCTGAAGATGATACTGGGCAGGCGAAATTCCGGTGTATTTTTTAAACATTTTCCGGAAATAGGAATAACCAATATTGAGTTTTTCGGCTATCTGAGCCGCATCAATTTCACGATCAAGGTTTTCACGTAAAATGAAACAGGATTGCTGAATTTTCTTTTCAATCTCTTTTCCTTCAAAGCCTTTATTTTTGATGGTGGAAACTATTTGTCCGATATAGGCGATGCACAACCCGGTGCAAATTTGCTGATATCCGGGTTTTTCGTTGATCAGGTTTTCAAGAATCTGGTAAAATAAATCCTGTAGTTCGCTTCTGAAATCCACATTGATGATGGGGGTTTCTTTTTTGAAAAATTCGGGCTTGAGCAGCTTTGGAATCATGTCACCCACAAACCCGATGTAGTGTTCTTTCCAACCGGATGTTTTAAGAGG